>Ga0183099_1000949_pt1 | contig 18094 bp, 16 predicted proteins | sample Biomet1_FD_127788 | JGI IMG/M metagenome (GOLD analysis project Ga0183099, IMG submission 127788) | Microbial communities from bioreactor (seeded with anoxic lake sediment) at LBNL, California, USA - Biofuel metagenome 1 | ecosystem: Engineered > Bioreactor > Anaerobic > Unclassified ... | reverse complement strand
TGAAAGTCCGCGGACGTCGGCGCGTGCGTCAAGCAGTTCTGCGACGGTCAGTTCTTTAGGGAGCACCGCCTGTTCGGGAACGAATCCGACGAGTCCCTTGACGAAAGCACTTTCAGCGGCGGCGTCGTGTTTAACGCCGTCGCTTCCGCTTACGTATACGTGCCCTTCCGTTGCGTAATGGAGCGCGCACACGGCGCGCAGTATCGTCGTTTTTCCGGCGCCGTTCGGACCGAGCAGCGCGGTTGCGCTTCCCTGCCCAGCGGTAAAGGTTATGCGCGATGCAGCGGAAAAGCTGTTTTTTCCACTGCCGTATGTTTTGGAAAAATCAGCCAGTTCTATCATGTCTGTTCCTAATCAATATACGGAATATCAAAATGCATGCGGTCTTTTGTCAGTTCCGCCGCAGGATATATTTTTTTTGCCTGCTCCAGCAGGACAGATAGCTCTTTATCAGTGTACCGGGGACTGTAATGGATCATGGCCAGCCGCCTCACGTTAGCGTCGCGCGCTATGGTTGCCGCCTGGCTTGCCGTCATGTGTTTTTTTTCACGTGCCTGGTCAATCAGAGCATCCTCGAACATTCCTTCGCACACGAGCAGATCCGAACCGCGTACTTCGTCTGAAATAGAACTCCGGTAGAGCGTATCGGTTACATAACTGAACTTTCTGCCGCTGCGAGCAGGTCCGAGAACGTCACCGGGCGTAACGGTCCTTCCGTCGGCAGACGTTACGCTGAATCCCTGCTGGAGTTTTCCCCAGAGAGGCCCCATCGGTACGTTAAATTCTTTTGCTTTTTCCGGGCTGAATTCGCCGGGACGGTCAAGTTCTTCGAGTGTATATCCCACACACGTTTTCGTATGTTCGAGCGGAAAGGCGCGGATGTAAAATCCGTCGCCGCTGTGTACTACACACGGAGCGCTGATCTCTTTAACCACTACAGGGTAGTTTATGTACATATCAAGCACCTTGCGGCTTGTTTCGATATATTCCGCAATTTTAGGCGGACCGTAAATATACAGCGGTTCGGTGCGGTCAACCTGAGCGGAAAGCATCATGATTCCCGGAAGGCCCGTGACATGGTCTGCGTGAGTATGTGAAACGAATATTGCGTTGATTTTTTTCCATTTGAGATTCAGGCGGCGCAGCGATACCTGCGTTCCTTCTCCGCCGTCAAACAGAAAGAGATCTCCTTCACGTCTGAGCAGTACGGACGTTAAATGGCGGTATGGGAGCGGCATCATGCCGCCGCAGCCTAAGACAAATGCTTCCATGTTCATTGTTCGTGTCCTGTCCGGGAAGTTCCGCTGCAATGAGCAAACAGTTTCCGTATTTTTTTATGATAGAACGACCGTACGCTTTCTGCCGCCGTATACAGACGGTACGCGGGAGAAAGCGGAACGTCCACAGAGCCTGGGCGGTGCACGATCGTACCTCCGAAACCGGTTTTGAACAGATAAAGACCGTACATCGGATGGTTCTTGTCGTCCTCCGGTGGCATTCCGTAAAAATCGTATACCGGAGAACCGTATGCTTTAGCGTCGTTTATCGCTGTCCACTGAAGGAGGTATGCGGGCATAAGGTTTCGTTTGACGTTGCTCGAGGCACCGTACAAGTACACGGCCTCACGCTTTGAAAAAAGCGTGATGATAGCCGCAAGACTGTCACCCTCGTGCTGCGCCGTATACATTGTTATAAGCGGCGCGTCTCCCGTTTTTCGTTCTGAAGCGCTCAGCGAAAACAGATCTGCATAATACTGCCTTGAATGGATCGCTATGCCGTCTCGAGAGGCTGTCGTACGATACAGGTCGTAAAACACGTCAAGGGCTTCGTCTATACCGCTGTCACCTGCTTTACAGGCATGAACTGAGACACCTTTTTTTTCCGCAAGGTGAATATTATAACGCCATTTGCTCCGCATGGCGGCAAGCATCGCGTCCGGACTCTGCGTAATGTCAAGCAGCACGGTGTCCGGCGGCTGTATGTCAACTTTTGTCTTTACGATTCCCAACCGCCCGGTACGGGAAAGTTTCGTGAGCGATTTTACAAATAAGTCTCGGTCACTGCACGTACTGAAATCGAGCGGAGGGTCAAAGCGCACACAGAGCGTGTTTTTGGGAAGATACGGTCTGAGTGCGGCGGAAAAAACGTTGAGCAGCCGAGCATATTCCCCCGGCTGTCCGTCATTTTCCCTGCCGGCGAACGGCAGTTCAGGCATCATGGGAACGTAGGCCAGAGAAAAGCGCAATGGTGCTCTGCCGAACGTGCGTATCAGTACGGAACAAGTGAAAGGGAACGCTGCGCTGTCATTCCGCAGTTCCGCAGTGAAGCGCAGCGGTTTCCAGCCGTGTCCGGCCTTGAACGCTGCCCAGAACGGTGACTGCAAAAAACGGCTGCCGGAGTCGGCGCATGATCCGACCGGAGTCGGCTGTATGGTACATGTCAACACTTTTCAGTTTACTCCGCTGTTCACAGTATGTGTTGTTGTAAGCGCTTTTCCGTCTGCAACGAGTTTTTTATCCGCGATCATTACCTGATGATTATTCACCTTTATCTCCACCTGGAAAAACACGTCCGCGCTGATCTCCGCTTCTTTTACAGCGGACGGATCTGTTCCTTCGAGCACGACAGACGTTCCCGGCGCGGCCCACGGGGCAGTCAGCGGTTCTACGCAGTCCTTACCGTTTTCGTCGGTATAGTCGGCGGCGAGAAGCATACCACGGCTTTCTATCCCGCGCATTTTTCGCGGAGCCAGATTGTCGGCAAGTATAATATGTTTTCCGAGCAGGTCTTCCGGCTGCAGGTACGGTACGAGCCCGCTCTGTATAACGCGCTCTGTTCCGCTGCCGTCGTCAAGATGCTCGACGTAGAGTTTGTCCGATTCCGGATTGCGGTCTACTTGTATGATCTTTGCTACTTTGAGCGCGATATATTTGTTAAAATGTGCGGGCATATCGGCAGCGGGAGGAAGTTCATCCGTTTTCTTTTCTACCTTTTTTTCAGCCTTCTTTTCCTGCTGTGCCTTCTTTTCCATATGTTCCGACCGTTCTTTCTGATTCCCCGAGAATTTTTCACGGAACGCAAGCATGGTTTTCTGATCCATCGGGGTAAAGTATACGTCGGTTGTTCCGACAATACTGAGTCCGTCTGTTTTGCCAAGATCACTCCACGTAAGGGTGCCTTCTGCAGCGAGCTTACCGGAACGGCTGTCATACACCGCCGTTCCAAAGAAAGACATTACTTTCTGCGCATACTGCGGCATGTACGGATGAGCCATGATCATGAGGTCTTTTATAACGTAGCAGAGGTTACGGATAAGCGCAGCAGCTTTTGCCGGTTCGGTTGTCCGTGTCTTCCACGGTTCTCCCGCCTGAAACGCTTTGTTAGCAATGTCGCTTACAGCAAACAGTTCATGAAACGCGTCGCGGAGCTCGGCCCATTCGAGCAGACTGGTGATTTTGGTTTCATGTTCGCGGACCTGCGCCCACAGGGCTTCGTCAACAGGCGCATCCGGGATATTTCCGTCGTAGTATCTGCTGACAAACAGAAGCGTACGGTTCACAAGGTTGCCAAGATTGCCGATAAGCTCGCTGTTGTATTTTTCCTGAAAATCCTTCCATGTAAACTGATAGTCAGATTTTTCCGGGCGGTTGTAGAAAATATAAAAACGCCATGCATCGGCGGGAATACCGCTTTCCTTCGCGTCTGTTCCGAACACGCCCACACCGCGTGACTTGCTGAATTTGCCGTCCTCGTAATTCAAGAATTCAGTGGAGCTCATGTGATACAGTTTTGTCCACGGGCGGCCTGAGCCGATCAGACTGCACGGAAAAATGACCGTATGAAACGGAATATTGTCCTTGCCGATGAACTGGAACAGGTCAACGTCGGGCTTGCCCCTGGCTTCCTCAGATTCTGCAGGGAGCCACCAGCTTTTGTAGTCGAACGATTTTTTTCCGGACGCAGCAAGCTCGTCTGCAAGCTGTTTTGTGATAGAAATATAGCCGATCGGTGCATCGAACCAGACGTAGAACACTTTATTTTCGTAGCCTTCTTTCGGTACGGGAATGCCCCATGTAAGATCACGCGTAATGGCCCGCTCGTTCAGCCCGTCGCGTATCCACGCTTTAGTCATTTGAATTGCGTTTGAAGACCACTTTCCTTCAACACTCGCCTTTTCCATCCATTCGTTAAGTCTGGGAGCGATCGCGGGAAGGTCTATGTACAGGTGCTTTGTTTCACGCACTTCGGGCGTTGCACCGCACGTGTTGCACCGCGGATTCTTCAGGTCGACAGGGTCAAGCAGCGAACCGCATTTATCGCACTGATCTCCGCGTGCGTCTTCGTAACCGCACTTGGGACACGTTCCGCGTACGTAGCGGTCTGCAAGGAACATATTGCAGTGCGGGCAGTACAGCTGTTTTGTTGTATGTTCGTGAATGTATCCGTTTTTATCCAGGTCCTTGAAAATCGCCTGAGTAATCTCTTCGATTTCTTTGTTCGACGTGCGGCCGAATTTATCGAACGCTATCCCGAACCAATCGTAGATGTCCGTATGGAGCTTGTAGTAATAATCGCAGAGCTCACAGGGGCTTTTATGTTCTTCCAGCGCCTTCGTTTCGGTCGCAGTACCGTATTCGTCAGTACCGCAGATATACAGCGTTTCGTACCCGCGGCTGCGGCAGAAGCGCGCAAAAACGTCGGCAGAAAGCATTTGTATGAGGTTTCCGAGATGCGGAACGTTGTTTACGTACGGTAAGGCAGAGGTAATTAGTCTTCTATTCATAATGGAATATTATAGATTTTTTAGAGTATATGGTCAACGCAACAGAGGCTGTACGCAGTCTCCCGGCGTTTTCTATCTGCGAGTCTCCGCTTTTTTTGACCGTTTCCGGTTGATGTTGAGAATACTGAAATTAACCGTTTTTTCCATTTCCCTGCCGGGGTCAAGCTGAACTGACCAGAACATTGCAGTCGCGAACGTCATTTCTGCCGGTACGATCTTAGTGCCGTTGTATTCGGGTCGCATGAAGATAATAGGTGCAAAATAAAATCCGCAGTTTTCATTCGGCTCAAACAGAAAGGACAGTCCGTTCTCGGAGTCAGAAATTTGTACTGCAGCAACGTCGGAAAGGGCACCGGACGTGTCGAGTTCTGTCGCAGCTTTAGTAGTGTCGATTTCCTGACGCTGCCCCGACGTAACGATCTCTACTTTGTACGGGGCAAAATTGCCTTCCGTATAGTTTGTCTGGGCAAAATTGGATTCGACAACGAAATTAGCATGGAGCGGCGCTCCGCTTTCATTTTTTAGTATATACTGGATCGTAAAGCCGTTTGAATTTGCAAGATATTTTTTTCTGAGACTCAGGGACTGTCTGCGTTCTCCGAATTCCGCCTGTGCCTGCAGTTGAATTTCATTGTGCAGCGCAGAAAACCGAGTTTCGCTGTACTGCATTTGTGAAAATATACCGGTACCTGCCGGATTATTTCCCAGATATTTTTCCATATCCGCATCGGTAAAAATGTGATCCACGAACATACCGCGGTAATAATCGTCAGTACAGCCGTCGAATTCGGCTATACGGCTCGGATTATCTGCGTAATTACTTGCACTCTGCATGACGTCGAGTTCGCATATTTCACCGCCGAGCAGTTTTATGCACGACGTATAATTGAGCATTCTGCAAATATATTCGCCGGTACCGTCACCGTTATAATCAAAGCTTGTAACTGATTCGTCGAAATCACCGCAGTCACGGATAATCATTTCTGCTTCGTTCAGACAGCGGTACGCTTTCTGGCGGTACATTGAATTGACAAGCGATCCTTTTGACGTGCAGACGAAACCTTCTCCGTTCTGGGCAGCCCACAGTTTTTCACGCGCGGCCTTTTTCCGCGCCTTATCGCCGTGGCACTGGTTTATAAGCATACCAACGTACAGCATGCGGCAGGAAAGCGCCTGGCTCTGTGGATATGTCTGGAGAAAATCATATATCGTAACGGGATACCCGTCTGTCTTTGTCACGGCAGTATACGGTGTCTTTGCCCACTGCGCTATGTCGGCACTCAGGCCCGCCGTAACGAATGATGGCACGCGGACCGGCACAGTTTTAAGATACGACGACGGATACGAAAAGCGGACCGCACCGCTGAACTTTTGCTTTGCCGTTTCGTAAACCGATAGCAGGTATCCGCTTGCAAGCAGATCCCGGAATTCTTCGTGGGAAAACTGCACGTCAACGAACCGTTCGGTGACTCGTCCGTCATAAGAGTCGCCTCGGACGCTTTTTTTCACCGACGCAAGAAGCTGCGTCAGGTAATCCTCCGCAGAAACGTCTTTTGACGGCTTGAATTTCCGGTATAAAGGAATAATATCTATCGATTTTCCCCGGTCGGCCATGATAACGGGAAGATACATCTGTTTTGACGCCGAGATAAGCGTATTGTCAAGCATGACGTATTCCATGCCGCACGTTTCAAAACTTGTAACGAGCGACGTGTCCCAGCTGCTGGCGCACAGCGTCATGCCGCGCGGACGCTTTCCGACTGTCCGCCTGATCTCGGCGGAAAGCATGTCAACCTGGCCGCTGCGGTCAATGGGAAAGAGCAGCGGAAACACGGGATTATAAAAACCGCCGCCGAGCACTTCAACCCGTTTACGGTTTGTCAGCTGCTGGAGAATTTCCAGAAACTCAGGATGATTTTTCTTCAAGAACTGGAGCTGATTCCCGATGAAAGAAAAAGACATGCAGTAATCCGGATGAGAATAAAGAAATGTAGCTGCGGTTTTATACACATCCAGATAATCTTTTTCACTATCAGGAAGTGTCATACCGGCCGGCGCAGATTCCAGACCGAAACTGACACACAATGAATTCATCAACTTTATGAACTAACTCCTGTCAATCATTCTATAGCATGTCTCCCATATTTTAAAGCCCCTTTTTGCAGGAACTTCTATGTTCTGCATTTTTTTATAGTCAGAACATTCGGTGAGACTATCTTCTGTATTACTACAGAGTTCGCATTCTTTCATGTCTATGGGAACGAGTTTAATTATGTTCTTCGGGCACGTTTTAACGCACGTTCCGCAGCCGCAGCACAGATTTGTAACTACAGCCGTGCCATTTTTCATGACGATTGCTTCCTGCGGACATGCTTTTTCACAGTCTCCCAGACCTATGCATGAAAAATGACAATCGTTGATCGATTCGTATATTTCCGCAATAATCCTGCAGCTCTGTCCCGGATTGTGGTACAGACGCTGACTGCTGAATTTTTTATGCGGCGAACATAAGACGACCGCCCGTTTTGTGATATCCTTGTGCTGTACGACGTCCGGGATGACGTATTTTAGTTCAATCTCGGAAAAAAGCGGATTATCCACAGTTAAAGACTGTGTTTTCATGGCCGGAAGCAGGATGGCGAACATGAAGAAAAGTATGAGAACGAGCATGAAAACAAACAGAAAAATGAGCACGATCGAAAAGATCATTAGAGGACCCCCTGATTAAGCCAAGAGACATTCCACACGCCCAGTACAATGACTATAACCGCCATTGTAATCATGATAAGACTCTTTTTCTTGATCTTGTCATTTCTGGGTCTGGCGACTTCAATTCGTTTTCTGAGCGCGAACAGAACAGGCAGAATAATGACGAACGAGAGAATGCATCCGGACGCAATGACGAGAGAATTGACAACTTCCGTACTTTCGTTCAGCGAAAGAAGCAGTATGAGATATGACACCGCGAATTCGGACGTACGAAATCCCGTCGTTATACGAATGAGTATTTCGACAAAAACCGACACGGCGAGCAGGATCAGCAGTGCTGCGAGCGGAAAGAGTTCCACCAGATCGGCGGGTACGAGCAGTTCAAGTATCACGACCCACGTAAGCGCGGTGGAACACAGGATCGTTATGATCATCTTTATAATGAGCAAAAAAAGCGTTTTATCCATCGAGCGGCTTAACACAGCCGTCCGGTTCAGACCGATTCCGTACACGAGCACCGCCGAACAGTAAAATAAATAATAAAAAATCGTATCAATCATGCACCAGCTCCGCATTTTCAAGAATAATGAATTTATTCACGACGAAGACGTAAAGAATAAGTATTACCGCCGTACACACGAGCGCGCCCGGAATTGTCGCAAAAAACACGAACGCATTTATCTTTCCGGAATCGAACAGAACCTGTTCGTACAGTCCGTCGTTCGTTAACAACGTAATCGTTCCGAACCCCGCTATATCGCGGAACAGGAAAAACAAAAGCGCAAACACCGAATATGACAGCGTATAACCCATGTTCCGAGGGATGGTTTTTTTGAGTTCGCTTTCTTCTTCTCCGAACATATATCCGATCAGAAATGCTGATACGGTCGGCAGATAGACCACGAACCCCAGCTGTACTGCCATCTGCGGAATTGTCAGTACGAGAGCCTGCCGTGTGAGCATGGTCACGACTATCATGACGGTGAGCAGCAGAACGCTTCCAACCGGCACGAGTTCAAACCGGTGAATGAAAGACTTTACAAGCGTTCCCAAAAGCATCAGCAGGTTAAGTTCAAGAACAAGCACTATTCCGCACGCGAATCGTCCGGGAGCAGAAATTATCATGGCCAGGGTTATCGCAATGTAGACGTATATTGATTTTCTGTTCATTATTTTCCGACTCCCAGGTCGTTCTGAACCGGCCCTTCCGCGTTTTTAAGTATATCGGGAATACGTTTTACCCAGTAGATTATCTTAGCGTCACCGCTGCCGTTTCCTATGAGAGTGCGTACTCTTCCGTGCAGACCGGAAATACCGACGAATCGGGCGTCTGCTTTTTCACCGCTGACGAAGACAGCGGGAAACGGTCCGTATGCTGTTTCTATGCGCATCATAAGGACGTATCCTCTTGCACCGTTGTCTTTTCTGCGTGTTTCAAAACATGCGGCGCTCAGAGAAACAGGAGCATTAATTCTGACGTAATTACCGACTATCCATTGGCCGGGTTCTTCTTCTTCCAGTACCTGGGTGACCGCTGTTTTAAGACCGTTCTGCCAGCTGCTTCTTGACAAAACGATGACTGCGATGAGAATGCCGAACATTCCCGCGATAAAGCCCGCAAGTATACCGTACTGTCTTAATAATTTCTTTGAACTGTTTTCCGTATCCATCATCTGATACCTTCATCCTGTAGATTTTCGTTGAGCGAACCGTTCAGTGCTGTTTTATCCTGTTTATCTTCAATAAGCTGAATAACCGGCGAAAGGATATTTGCGCATAAAATCGTAAATACGATGCCGACTGATGACGTTCCGCATCCGGCGATCAAAAAAGCAAAAACACCGCACATGATTCCGTATACGATTTTCCCGGCGTACGTAAGAGGTGTCGTACCGTACCATTGCACCACGAACACGGAACAGAACAGCGTACCTCCCGTGAGCATGGCAAGAAGGATATCCCCCTGCCCAGGTACGCCGCCGCAGATGTACGGTCCAGCAAAACGCACCAGAAGACCGTACGATCCGACGAAACAGACGGGAATGAGCATACTTAACATGCCTGACGAAAACAGAAAAATCGACGATATAAGAGTTATGAGATTGAATCTGAACGCAGGTATGACGGAGTGCGTGTCCCAAAGCATGGAAATGTATCCGTCAGGAATGGAAACTTTTAATAAACCGAACAGTGTATTATTAAGGGCTTCAGTCACCGGCGGATCGAATTTTAATATCGGGAATACGCCGTTTTGAATGAGCGAGTACGACGGATTCTTTATCTGCAGCAGATCTTTCGTCAGCATGAGCGACGGAAAAGCGCTCATGCCTACAACCCATGCAACCGCAACGGTGATGACCGCCGCGTTTCCCCACGCGTTTGCAAAACCGCCGAACATATATTTTGCAAGGATCATCGTACAGAACACGATGAAAAAAACGGCGACGGGAGGGAATGTTGACGGCAGGAGCATACCCGCGATGATCCCTTCCACTACGCTGGCCATATCGGGAAAACGATACGATTTGTGATACGCTTTGTCCGCCGCGTCCGCACACAGAGAACCGGCCAGAGCGCAGCCGGTCACAAGCAGGGCGCTGTAGCTTTCAGTGACAAGCAGCATGAAAAGCTGCACGCACAGAAGAACCGCGATCATGAACAGGGAATGCCCGACCGACTGGGATTGATAAGAGAACGGTCTGATAAGTGTTTTATTATACAAAGTACCTTTTGTTTTTCCGAACATCACTTTACTCCTTCGGATATCTGCTGCTGTTTCAGCAGGTTCACCGACTGGCTCACCGGAAGCCGCGACGGACAGACGGAATTGCACAATCCGCAGTTAGAGCACAGCAGTGCGGAACGGACGTACATCTCGCTCGCCGGAGTTCCGCCGGACGCGTGCCGGTACAGAACGTCGGGTGTTAATTTCCGCGGACAGACGTTCCGGCACATACCGCACCGGACGCAGGTGGTCCTTCGCTGGTCGGGAAGTCTTGAAGCGGGAATAAATGCAACTGATTTTACATACTTCGTTACCGGCGTATCAAGACTGCCCGCGGACCAGCCGCGGATAAGCCCGTTCACTATTACTGCAGCAGGAGGCGTTGTAAACCCTCCGCACTGCTGGGCAAGAAAACGAACTGACGTACCGATCCTGACTTTGAGCAGTCCCGAAGCGGGAGTACATTCTCCCGACACGTACACGTATCTGTCAATAACCGGGATACCGTCTTTAATAACGCCGCATACTTCATACATCGTGGATGCGTCTGTATACAGATCATCCACGTCGATTTCAGTGAACGGATACTCTCTGAGCGTTTTTCTGACAACTTTTCTCATTTCTTTCTGAAAACCGGCAGGGTATTCAATAATATTGATTTTGACGAATTTTACGGGAATCGCTTCCGTTTCACGCGTTTCGGGAACCGGAAATTTTGAATCGCTTATAAAAACAATTCCTGCAGCATCCATCGCGCGCGCGGTGATAAGCGCGCCGGTATATATCTCGCTGAGAAACATTGACGAAAGCAGAGAATCGGTCACGCGGGTCGGGTCGTCATCATACATGCGCACTACGAGAATACGAGTTTTCTTGTGTTTCACCGCCTCGATCTCGAGCGCGAGCGAAACCGGTTCAGGCGTATTAAACGTATTAACGACTCCCCTGTCGGAAAGCTGCTGAACTATGGTTGCAGAAGGAAGTATGGTCCAGTCCACGGCAAGCTTCTTTCTTCCCAGGTAAGTGAAAGATCCTTCAAGCTTGATCCTCACAGCTTCCCCCTGACGGCCGTCAGGGCTTGTGCACAAAACGATGTCTTCCACAACACCAGGAACGGGCGAGTGAATCCGTGCCGGACTTTCGGACAGTTCACCTTCAGCAGGCGCACCGATCACCTGTCCCTCACGGACAACGTCCCCTTTTTTTACGAGGCTGCAACACCGGAACCCGCTTTCCTGGGCGAGCGGAACCGTCACAATCCGCGGAAGAAATGCGTTTACCGCATCTTTATAGAGTCTCCGCTTGTCTGCATACACAACAGGAATTATCTTCATTTATTCTTACTCCATCTGCCGCCGGGCAAATATGAACGTGCGAAAAAAAACAACGGTATAAAAAAGGAAACGATCAGGAGCACAAAATACATCATGCCGCCGCCGGAAACTGAAAACGCATATCCCGTACGCGACGACGTTCCCTGCGTTTTCAGCAGCTTTTCCACAGACTGAAAGTTCAGATCGTCAATCTGGGTAAGCGTTTTGGTTCTGAAGGCAGCGTCAAACTGCAATGTCATGCTCCCTGCGCTGATTCCTTTATCGCTCTCAGTATACTGCGGAAACACAACAGTTTCACCCTTTTTTGGCTTCCGCGAGGGACTTTCTTTTTCAGTTTCATGAAGGGAACGGTACGGCATGGTTCTGGCATCCCAGCACCAGACAACATAATCGTCAAGCGACGGCAAACCGCCGGTAATACTGCCGCTGTGCGCTGCAGGAAGCTCCATCTGGTCAGGCGAGCCTGAAAAGCTGGAAGATACAAGCAGTATGCCGCCAAGCACGCTTATTAACACGGCACAGACTGCAGCCGCACGCCTGACGTTTCTGGTTCTGAACAGAGAACTGCCCGCCGCACGGATCATGACCGGTGTAAACGAATATCTCCCGTCGTGTCTAAGTTCCACCCGAGACACAAGGAACAGCACGCCCGCCGTTCCGGCAACGGCCGCTGCAAACAGCAGCCCGCAGCGAAGCGACGTTAATATCGCAATTCCAAGCGACGACAGAACAAAGCAGAGTATCGTAACGTTTGTTGAAACAAAACCGAATGCGTTCTTTCTTCCCCATACCTGCTGCACGAGAAAAAGCGCGTACAGCAGGAGGCAGACAGACGCCGCACCGGTATAAAACGGCATGCATAGAGAAAAAAACAGCGGGATCACCGCTGAACAGACAAACGCCGCACGCCGGACCGACAGTATGCACAAAAGAACCGCTGCAAGCAGACATACAACCGGTATGATCCACGGATAGGCAGTCTGCGTGTCCATACCGGCGCGTATTCCGGCCGCAGACAATTTCCCGGCTGCTGCTTCTATTTTTACAGTCTGCGTGTCGGGAATATAGTAAAGACGGTACTTTCCGTTTCTGTCAAAAAAATAAGACGTACGGCCCGAAAGGTATCCGTTATCAGAAGCAGAGGATTCCGCAAGAGACACTTCAGGTGTATCGGCGGGAAGCGGAAGAGGAATAAACTGTGATGCCAGATCGATCACGTCCGAACAGCCCGCGTCTGAAATTGCTTTTTCCACGACTGCATTGTCGGAATCCGACGGTACGTACAGTATGCGGTACCCCTTCCATAAGCTTCCAGACGGTATCGTCCGGAACAAAAAAATAAGACAGACAGAAACCGCTGCGATACCGGCCGAAACAACCATTTTATTGCGTAAAGAAAACATATCGGACACTTCACAGCAGAGAAAATGCAAGACCTATGGAAAATCCCAGCAGACAACCGACAAATACTTCGAGCGGCGTATGCCCCTGCACTTCTTTCATCGGTTTATACCGCAGAATACCCCTGTCGTCGAGCGTTTTACCAATTTCATTGAGTTTTTTTGCCTGAACGCCGTTTGCCCGGCGCACTCCGAGGGCGTCGCGTATAGTTACAAGGAAAAAACAGAGCGCGAGAACGAAGACGTCCGAATTAATGCCGGAATGAAACCCGATAGAAGTGCACAGAGCAGATACCAGTGCAGAATGACTTGACGGAAGACTTCCCGTCCGCCAGAACATCATTTCGAATAATTCATTATAACTATGAACCCTGCCGTAACAGAGAGAAATTATCGTTTTCATGAACTGGGCGCAGAACCAGCTGCATATACACGCTAAAAATACAGGATTTACGAAAAACAGCTTAAGCTGCTCTTTTACTGACAGCAACATACTTCTAGTTTATCATTACAGCTTTTTTTTTACTAGCCCCGCCGAACCGTAAGAAACACGCGTATGCGGGACGATCTGTCAGGCTGTCGTGACTTTATCGATGATAATATTGACTTCTTCAATAAAAATTCCGGTAGTACTCTCGATTCTGGAGATTATTTTTTTCTGCAGATTGTCGACGCGCTTCGTAAGGGGCAGATCGGTGGACGCAAACGCATCTGCAGGAATATCTATAGTACATACAAGACGGTATCCCCTGCTGTCGGCCCGGACGATCAGTTTTTTTACCCGTATACCGCTGTCGTATTCCCGGATACAGCTCACGGCCATCTGCACGAGCGCTGCTTCGGAAATGGCGATCCTGCTTTTTTTTGAAAATTCCGGCTGTACGATTGACTTTTCGACCACTTTACTGTCTTTTCTGCTGTCAGTCGAAACAACTTTCAGAGGGTTCGATCTGTGAAACGTAAATCTTATACCGTTTGAAAAAATTTTCGGGTACCGCCGCTTTACTTCGATCGACGCGACAGGTATAACGTGCTTGCCTTCAATCTGGCGCGACTTTACCGCAAGCTCAATTTCTTCACGGCTCGCAACGTCTTCAATATGAATATATTTTGAAGGAGGTGGCAGCTGGAGTCTGGTAGCTATTTTCATCACCATTTTTTCCGACGTTCCCAGAATGAGTATGCGCCGGATGTGATAATGCTTTATTTTTCTTGCTATTTCGTCACGGTGTTCCTTGCTGTCGAACAGTGCGACGCGGACGGCTCCCATATATGTTTCTTCGCTTTTTGCCGAATGCCCTGCAAGTATTTTGTCGTCCTGAATGAGCAGTCCGTCGTCTATAATGGCGTTAAGTCCGAAACGCTCGGCTACGAGCTTTGCATTGTAGCTCTTTCCCGTACCGCTTTCCCCGACGAGCGCGTATACGGTATCCGTGGTTAATGGTTGTAAGAGCTCTGTTAAAATCTTGCGGAAAAATTGAATAAACTGCACACCACGGATCCTGCAGTACAGTATAAACGAGATTCACCGCTTTAGCAATAATACTCATATAAATCCGACGCGCCGCTGATAAAAAACCGGAACTTATCAGAACGACGTGCGGCATTCACCCGCGCCGGACGGCAGGAGTGAATCCGTTACAATGCCCGATGTATGCAGCACTGCTGCAAACGCAGCTGACAGCGGAGCTTCAAGCACGGGCGGCAGTCCGAGCGTGTTTGCCGGAATGTACACTTCACGCGCATGAAGAAAAAAATCCTGCGCTTCCCGTACGGGCATTCCGCCGTATGCGGTGTCTCCCAGCAGGGGAACGTGATGAAACGACGACTGGGCACGTATCTGGTGCATGCGTCCGGTACCTATCGTAAACTGTACCAGCGTTACCGGCATACCGCCGTAAGTACCGGCAGCCACCGGCTCTGCCTTCGTCAGGGCAGCTTTGCCGCCGGACGATACGATGCGTACAGTGCGGAACGAAGTACCTGACACATCTTCCTTTTCCAGCAGATCTTCCCAGGTTTCAGCAGAAGAAAGTGTTCCCTGCACCAGACCCAGATATTTTTTTTCCAGCCGGTGCGCCGCCATCTGCTCGGAAAACCACCGTGCACCTTCCAGACTCCATGAAAAAAAAAGTACGCCGGTAGTTTTCCGGTCAAGCCTGTGCAGAGGGCCTGCAGTAAACGACAGCGACGCGTTCCGCCCCGCAGCCTCGATCCGGTACGCATCCGCGATACGTTCACCAAGAGCAGACCGTTCTGACCCCGACTGCTGAACGGGCACGTCGTACGGTTTATTAATAACGAGAAAGTGATCGTTTTTGAAAATAATCTGATACGGCAGAACCGCTCTTCCGGCATCAGGCTCTGCGGCCGGCTGTTCTGCAGACAGCAGAAAAGACGCGACAGACAGCACGTCCCCGCTGCATATCCGTGTGCCGGGTTCTGCCCGTTTGTCGTTCACTCTGACGAAACCTCTGCGAACGGAACTGTACAGCTGGGAAAGACTCTCTTCCAGAAGAAAACGGCGGAGCACTCTGTCAAGCCTTCTGCCGTCGTCTCCAGGACCAGCCTCAAATTTTCTGAACTCCACGGACAGACTCCGGCTGTTTCGTCTGGTGCCTGCGTCTTGGCATTCTGACTCCGATACCCAGCGAAGTAAGGACAGTACGCACCGCAAATTCAAGCTCGCTCCGCTGCGGATTCATGGGAAGAACGAACCGGCGGCATTCGTTCCACGTGCGCGTATACAGTTCACCGGAAGACGAACTTGCAGTAACTTCCTTCTTCCAGTCAGTAAGCGTTCCGACAAAATCTGTTATGAGAAAAACCAGTTTTCGTCCAAGACGAGTGTCGCTTTCCGCCGCACAGAACTGGTCAAGCTTTTTCAGGTTTGCCATATAGGCATTTTCAAAACTACGGTCGGCGTACATGCGCGCAGTCGCGGCAGGCTGAAGATACATATACAGATCCGTTTCGAGCGCTTCGCGTACAATGTCGTATGAATGACCGCTGTTAATGATTTTAAGCAGTTCTTCGGTTAATCGGGACGGAGAAATATCGGAAAGCAGATTCGCTGACCGGCGTATTTTCCGTCTGAGTGCGAACGACATTTTAGCGTTCGTTGTTGCCGAGTATTTTACAGCCCGAAGCATGCGCACGGGGTCTTCTATGAATATCCTGTCTATCGAAATGACCGGACGCAGCACGTGCTTACGAATATCGCGCACGCCGCCGACATAGTCGATGACCTGTTCACGCAGCGGATCATAATACAGCGCGTTCAGCGTAAAATCCCTTCTGCGTACATCCTCGTCCATAGACCCGAATTCATTTCCGACGGAACCGTCCACCGTTGAGCGGAACGTGCTCACTTCGAATATCTTAGGGCCCACCAGAACGTGGACAAGCCTGAATCGTCTGCCGATGATCCGGGAATTCCTAAAAATTTTTTTGATCCTCGACGGAGTAGCGTCGGTGACAATATCAAAGTCTTTGGGGACATTTCCCACAAGCAGGTCGCGGACTGCACCTCCGACAATATACGAATTGAAGCCTGCGTCGCGCAGGCGTTCAATTATGCGGAGGGCATCACTGTCTATCTTTTCCTTCGGAATACCATGTTCTGATTTTGTATAAATTACAGCTTTCTTAACAGGCTTACCGTTCTTATCAGTTCCATAACGAATCAGCACAATAAGTGATAATATGACTTGTAATGGCATTTCGTCAAGTCAAAGTTATAGTATCCCGTTAATCCATGCCAGAAAATCGTCAGTCACCCTGTCCCTGTCCGTTTCGTTGAACAATTCGTGTCTGTCCTGCGGATATTCCCTGACCGTCACGTCAGTCATTCCGTTTTTCCGGTACAGGGATGCCAGTTTCTGCACTGTTTTTCCATATCCGCCGACAGGATCGTCGCTTCCGTATATAAAAAGTACCGGAATATTCCGGGGAATTTTTTTCATATTAGACGTATCGTGCACTTTTCCGAGTCCTGTCATCATATCTATATAAAAACTTACCGTCGGATTGAATCCGCACCACTTATCGTTCAGATAGAGACGAACGTTTTCCTCGTTTCTGCTCAGCCACTCCTGTCCGTTTACAGCGCCGGGAATGCGTTTCGTATACGAGCCGAACGCCATAGTGTGCAGTACGGACGACACATGTTTCTTTCCCTTGAACAGAGCAATGCTTCTTGCAACCATTTTTCCCGCAAACATGGTCATACGGCGCGGACCTGCAGTGCCTGAGAGCACGCACGCGTCTATACTGCCGCCGTACGTTTCAAGGTACGACTGGGCGATAAAAGATCCGAACGAATGGCCCAGAAGAATCAGTTTTTTATCCGGAAAATCATTTCTGCACCGGGTAATGACCTCGTTCAGGTCCGACACTGCACGGTCGAATCCTTTTTTTTCGGCAATCATACCGAACATGCCTGTTCCGTCGGCCTCAGCTTTCTGCGCCGTCTTTCCGTGCCCCCTCATATCGTGGGCACTGAACACCCATCCGTTTTCCGCAAGGACAGACCCCAGACGGTCATAGCGCACGGCGTGTTCTACCATGCCGTGATTCAGCTGAACGATGCCCCGTATCTCTCTCCCCTCGTCCGGCAGCCAGCGGTTCACCGAAATTTCAGCACCATCGCTCATTTTCTGATAAAAATTCTGCATCCGCATGATTACTATCCCCTGTTTGAAAAATCTGATACACTTTACGCAAAATGTATACACAGACTATTATAACAGATAAAGTAGTTTTCGGGGGAGACTGCATCGCGAAAAATGCAGGTAAAACAGTGTTCGTTCCGTACGCCGTTCCCGGAGAAAAACTGGAAGTTGAAACAACTTCGTCAAAACGCGATTACGATACGGCGCGCATCGTTAATATCCTCGAGCCTTCACCCCACCGTGTGCTTCCCGCCTGCGGATATTACGGTACGTGCGGCGGCTGCAATATGATGCACATAGACGCCGCATACCAGCGCGAGCTGCGCAGCCAGGTTCTGTCAGACGCGTTCCTCCGCTGCGGCGTCGCAGTACCGGAACCGGAAATCATTTCCGGCCCTGACACGGGCTACCGCTGCCGTCTCCAGCTGAACAACCGCGGCGCGACAGGGAAAAACAGCCAGACCGGTCTT
>Ga0183099_1000947_pt1 | contig 18120 bp, 15 predicted proteins | sample Biomet1_FD_127788 | JGI IMG/M metagenome (GOLD analysis project Ga0183099, IMG submission 127788) | Microbial communities from bioreactor (seeded with anoxic lake sediment) at LBNL, California, USA - Biofuel metagenome 1 | ecosystem: Engineered > Bioreactor > Anaerobic > Unclassified ... | reverse complement strand
CGTTTACGGATGGGGAACGCGACCCCGGTTATATCCGCGCCTGCGGCCCTGGCTTCCGGGAAAACGGGGGCCAGTACACCCACGGCGCCGTCTGGCTCGCCTCTGCGCTGCTCAAAGAGGGTATGACCGAGGAAGGAACAAAAATCCTGCTGTCCCTCCTGCCGGCGCGGCATTCCCCCGCCCAATGGGAGGCGGAGCCGTTCGTCCTCGCGGCGGACGTGTCCGCGAACGCCGATCACTACGCCGCCGCCCTGTGGAGCTGGTACACCGGCAGCGCCGGCTGGTTTTTCCGGGTGGTGCTGGAGGACCTGCTGGGCATCCGGCTTGAGAACGGACACCTCACCGTAAAGCCGAACCTTCCCGCTGGTTGGGTCGGCTATGAGGCCGATGTCGCCGGCCGCCACATCCGGGTGTACGGCGGGAACGTGACCATTACCTGATAAGAAATCAGTAATTGTATAAATTCATAAACAATTAATTTTCAAATCAGGGAATGTGTGGTATGATTTAACCGCAACAAATCGTAGGAGTGATTTCTTTGGATGAAGCCCGAAATCAAATATTGCCCGGCGTGTGGCTAACTTGCCTGCGCACGGACAAATTTAAAAACGGCGTATTGAGCGTGAGTCTGCTGACCCGTCTGTGTCGGGAAAACGCCGCCAAAAACGCCCTGATCCCCAGCGTTCTGCGCCGGGGCACAAAGCGCTTTCCGGATATGGACGCCCTCGCCGCCCGGCTGGACGATCTGTACGGCGCCTCCATCGAGCCCGTCGTGCGGAAACTGGGCGAAATCCAGTCCGTGGGCTTTGCCGCGAGCTTTGCGGACGACCGCTTTATTCCCAGCGGCGGCACGCTCCTGGAGGACGTGGCCGGGCTTATGGGCGAGATGCTTCTGAGCCCCAACACCCGCGGCGGGCTTCTGCTGCCGCAGTTCGTGGACAGCGAAAGAGAAAAGCTGCTGGAGGATATCCGTGCCCGCGTCAACGATAAAATCTCTTACAGCCGCTACCGCCTGTCGGAACTCATGTGCGTCGCGGAGGATTACGCCGTGGACGCCAGCGGCACCGAGGACGAGGCAGAGTCCATCGGTTACGTCCCGCTTACCAGGCACTACCATGAGCTTCTGGCCGCCTCCCCGATCGAGATTTTCTACGTCGGCAGCGCGAGCGCCGAGCGCGTGGAATCGGCCATGCGGGAAGCTCTTCTGGCCCTGCCGCGCGGCGAGCTGGACGAGGACATCGGCACGGACATCCGTATGAACACCCTGGAGGCCGAAACCCGGTACTTCACGGAGGAGATGGACGTCGGTCAGGGCAAGCTTTGCCTGGGCTTCCGCCTGGGAAGCTGCATGGAAGACCCGGACATCGCCGCCATCCGGGTGATGAACGCCGTGTTCGGCGGGTACGCGTCGTCGAAGCTGTTTATGAATGTGCGCGAAAAGCTGAGCTTGTGCTACTTTGCAAGCTCCGGCGTGGATATTCTCAAGGGCGTGATGCTTGTCGTCTCCGGCATCGAGTTTGACAAATACGACCAGGCACTTGCCGAGATTTTTGCCCAACTGGAGGCCGTCAAGCGCGGCGAGATCACAGACAAGGAACTCGCTTCCGCCAAAGCCTCCGTCGGTTCGGCTCTTCTGGCCGCGGCAGACAGCGACGGCGCGCTGGAGTCCTTCTGGCTGAGCCAGAACGTCCAGGGGCTGGAATACGGCCCGGAGGAGCTGGCGGCGCTGGTGGACGACGTGACAAAGGCCGATGTAATCAAGGCCGCTCAGGGCGTCGAGTGCGACGCTGTCTATTTTCTCAAGGGCACGGGCCATGTGGAGGCGGAAGATGACGAAGACTGAATACCCCGGCATCGGTGAAACTCTTTATACGGACACCCTTCCCAACGGCCTGCAAGTTTGTGTGATTCCGAAACCGGACTACCGCAAGGTTTTCGCGGTTTTTCGCCACGGATTACGCGGGGCCGACCGGCGCTTTACCCTCGCCGGCGAGCCCAAGAATACCCCCGCGGGCGTGGCGCACTATTTGGAACACAAAATGTTCGACATGCCGGAGGGCAACGCCCTCATGGCGCTGGAAGCCCGGGGCGCCAACCCCAACGCCTTTACCTCGGATGCCATGACGGCCTATCATTTCGAGTGCACCGACTATTTCGAGGAAAACCTGCGCACCCTGCTGCAGTTCGTATCGACGCCGTATTTCACGCAGGAGAGCGTAGACAAAGAGCGCGGCATCATCTCCCAGGAGATCCGCATGTGCGAGGACAGCCCCGATTACCGGGTCTATATGAACCTGATGCGTTGCCTGTTTTCCCACAGTCCCCTGCGGGACTCCGTGGCGGGCACGGTAGAGTCCATCCAGGACATCACCCCCCAGGTTTTGTACGACTGCCATAAGGTATTTTATCATCCGTCCAACATGGCGCTGTGCGTCGTCGGCCGGGCGGATCCGGAGCGGGTCATCGCCATGGCACGCGAACTGCTCACGTCGGAGGGCGCCGAAAAGCCCGGCCGTGAGTACGGCGGCCCCGAAGGCGCGCTGCCCGAGCAAAGCCTGTCCGAAGAGGATATGGTGGTCTCCGCGCCGCAGTTCTTCATCGGCGCCAAGGGCGGCCCCCTGTTGAAAGGCGCGCCGGCCCTGCGGGAGCGGGTCGTCGGTTCGCTGGCATTGCGGTGCCTGGCCGGCACCAGTTCGCCGTTTTACATTCGCCTGTACGGCGAAGGACTTTTGAACGGTATGTTCGGATGCGACCTCGATTACGCCGCCGGTGAGAGTATGGCGCTGCTGGGCGGCGAAAGCCGCGACCCCGAGACCGTTCTGCAAGAGCTGAAAAAGCAGATTACCACCGTCGCCACGGACGGCTTTGACGAAGCTCTGTTCGCCCGGCAGAAAAAAGCCGCTTACGGCGGACGGCTGCGCGTACTGGGATCATTTGAGGCCATGGCGGTCGGCCTGGCAGAGGGCCTGTTCGCCGGTTTCTGCCCGCTGGACGCCTTTGCCGTTCTTAAGACCGTCACCGCCGCGGAGTGCGCCGGCTGGGCCGCCGAAAAGCTCGCGCCGGCTCGCCTCGCGATGAGCGTCATCAAGCCTAAGGAGTAAACCACATGTCGGACGCTGTCATATCTTTTCCGTTTCTGGGCATATCCCTTTGCCCGTCCAATACCTTCGTCCTGTTCGGCCACATCTTCTACTGGTACGGCGTCATCATCGCCTGCGGCTTCATTTTGGCGGTACTGTACTGCTCCCGCCGATGCAAGGAATTCGGCATCACGGCGGATGAACTCATCGATGTGCTCATTTTCGCCGTGCCCATCGCCATCCTCGGAGCGCGGACCTATTACGTCATCTTCCACTACGATCTCTATAGAGGCAATTTTGCCGATGTGTTCAAAGTCTGGCAGGGCGGCCTTGCCATTTACGGCGCCATCATCGCCGCGGTGCTCACGCTGCTGATCGTATGCCGCGTCAAGAAAATCTCTCCGCTTGCGATGCTGGACGCGTGCTCGTTCGGCCTTCTCATCGGACAGCTTGTGGGCCGCTGGGGCAACTTTATGAACCGCGAGGCCTACGGATATGAGACAAAAATTTTTTGCCGCATGGGTCTGACGGAAAACGGCCAAACTATCTATGTACACCCAACGTTCTTGTATGAGTCGCTGTGGAACCTGACCGGTCTCATCATCCTGCACATCCTCTCCAAGTCCAAAAAACATCCCCGCAAGTTCGACGGACAGTATTTTCTGTATTATGCCGGTTGGTACGGCTTGGGCCGCATGTTCATCGAGGGACTGCGCACCGATTCGCTGTACATAGGCAGCAGCGGTATCCGGGTCAGCCAGCTTCTGGCGGCGTGTTCCCTGATCGCGGTGATCATCATTCTGCTTGTGGTGTTCAAAACCGCCAAGCTCTCTCCCGAAAAGCTGTGGGTAAACCGCCGCAAGGCGCTTCTAGCCGCCCAAGAGGAAGCCGAAGCCAGGGAAGAAGCCGAAGATACAAAAACGAGCGAAACCGAGGCCAAGAACGAAGCTCAGACCGAGACGCAAAACGACCCTTCCGCGAAAAACGAAGTACCTGAACCCCCCGCGCCTATGGACAAAAAACAAGATTCAGAGTAAAATAAACTTAGAAAAAGAACTTACAAGGAGGTAACCACAATGGCAGACTTCAATGATTTCAGCAAAAAGGCTTCGAACTTTGCCGCAAGCGCTGCCGGCAAGGCCCGCGATCTGGCCGCCTACGCCGCCGATAAAGCGAAACGTGTCGGGCGCATCGCCAAACTCAACCTTGACATTTCCAGCGAAAAAGAATCCATTCGCCGCGCTTACACCGATATCGGAAAGCTTTACTATGAGATGCACAAGGATGCTCCGGAGGGATTTTTTGTGCAGCTCTGCGAGGAGATCTCCGCTTCCGAGATCGTCATTTCTCAGAAGGAAACGGAAATCAACACTTTGAAGGAATCCTTTAAGGACTCCGACTGTTCCGACTTTGAAGACACGGACTTTGAAACTGTTGTTTCCGAGACCGAGACGGAAGCGGACGTATCCCCGGATGATGCGGACGTTAGCCCGAAGGGGCCGGAAGAGGATAAACCGGAAGAATAAGCGAAAAAATGCCGGAGCCGTTTGGCTCCGACATTTTGTTTTTCTTCCTGGGCACTACGCCTCGTTTGCCTTGGCGAGATTGTTGACCCACACGCGCTTGTGCACCAGCGTACAGCCGATAATACATTTGATGATGTCGGTGGAATTTGAGATGGCGTAGACGGCAAGGATGCCGAACGGCGTCAGATGCGCCGCGCACCAGGCCGCCGGGATGTTTGCCGTCCACATAAAGCAGCTGTCGAAAAGAAAGGTCACGATGGTCTTGCCGCCCGAGCGCAGGGTGAAGTAACTGCCGTGAGCCAGCGTCGAAAACGGCATCACCGCCGACATGACGCGGATGAGCTGCGCCGCGAGCTTTTTCACCTCAGGCGTCGTATTGTACATCGCCGGGAACAGCGACGCGCAGGCGCACATCAGTCCCGCGCACACCGTCACAATGACCAAGCTGAATGCAAGGAGTTTCCGGTCGGTGTCCACGGCTTTGTCCGTTTGGCCGGCGCCCAGCTGCTGGCCCACGATGATGCCGATGGTGTTGCCGATGGAGAACGCAGCCATCTGGAACAGATCGTTCAGTACAAATCCAATGTTGAGGGCCGCCACCACGACAAGTCCCTTTGTGGAGTACACCTGCGTGATGACGCTCGTGCCGGTGCTCCAGAGAAACTCGTTGACAAACAGCGGAAGGCTGCGCAGGACGATATCCTGCAAAAGTGTGCTTCGGATGCGGAAGGAACGGAAAACGCCCTTGGTAAACAGGACGCGGTCTGCATGGGTGTGCGCCCACACAACGTCGATGCCCATCTCCGCAAAGCGGCTGATGACCGTCGCGATAGCCGCCCCCACCACGCCCATCGCCGGCGCACCGAGCTTGCCGAAGATGAGAATCCAGTTGAGAAACAGGTTGATAACCACGGCTGCCACCGAGGCAATCATGGGTACGACAGTCTGACCGGACTCCCGGAGGGTGGACGCATAGGCACTGCTGACGGCAAAGGGCAACATGCCCCAGATCATTACTTCCATATACGCCTTGGCATAACCCAGGATCTCCGCCTTGGCGCTCTGCTCACCGGTGAGAAAGTACATCGTCAGTGTCTCGTTTTTCAGGGCGAACAGCACCGTAAAGGCAGCGCCCACGACAAGTGCAACCAGCAGCTTATAGCGGAACGATGCCCGCAGGCTCTCGGCATCTTTCGCGCCGAAAAACTGGGCGCAGAAGATCCCCGGCCCGGACACGGTTCCGAAGATGATGACATAGTAGTTGAACATCAGCTGCCCGACCACCGCAACGCCGCTCATGGCGGCTGTACCCGTCTGGCCGACCATAATGTTGTCCAGAAGCGACACGAAGTTTGATACGACGTTCTGGAGCATAATGGGCAGCGCCACCGCCAGCACCATCTTATAAAAAGCCTTGTCTCCTATGAATTTTTTAATTCCCCGATTTTGCAACATAAAAAGCATTGTAACATCTTGCCAGAGGCTCGTCAATGTGATATACATAAATTATGCTGATCCGTACACTGACGAAAAAAGAGCGGGAGCGCGTCTATTATGACCGCATTCTCACGGATATCCCCCCTACGGAACGCAAGACGTTTCCGTATCTGGAAAGTCTTGTTTCGCAAGGAATTTATCGCTGTCTCGGTCTGTTTGACGACGCGAGGCTGATGGGATATGCGTATCTTGCCTGCCTGCCGGAGGAAAAAATCGAGATTCTGGATTTCTTTGCCGTCTGCAGCGGGAATCGGGACAGGGGCGTAGGCAGTGTTTTTCTGCGTCTTCTGACGGACATGGAGCGCGGTGTGCACATCCCCGTGGGCGAGGTGGAAGACCCAGACTATGCAGAAAGCGAAGAAAAGCAGACCCGCGTCCGCCGCATTGCCTTCTACGAACGAAACGGCTGGCACGACACCGGCGTCTGGTGCCGCATCGGGCATTATGAAACGCGCATTTTTTCCCCCGCTTCGCCGCCGGCCGACAGCCTGCGAAGCGGACTGCAAAAGCTCTACCTCGCCACCTTCGGCGAAGAGTGGCTGAAAAATAAAATCGAAATTCGATAAAGCGATCCGACCGTTTCCACGGCCGGATCGTTTGTTTTTGCCGCAGGCCGGTTTTCTTGCGGCGCGGTTTTTGTCCATGCGGAAAATATTAACAGCGAAACTATGATTATTTTTGGTTTCATGTTATATTATATTCTAGTGTCTTTCTTTCAAGTTGGGACAATTTTCCACACCGAGGTGACGCGCATGCGCTTTATCATCCCCATTCTTCTCGTCCTGGCCATGATGCTGGGACTGACCACCTGCGGCACGGTACCAAGCATGAACAACCTGAAGTCCGCCACAAAAGAAGTGTCGGACATTTTTGACAATATCATCTCCGACGGCGGCGATACTTCCGGCTCCCTTTTGCAGGACGCCGCCACGGATGAACACAGCGACGTCAACTGGGCCGATATGGCCTATACCCACTATAACTCGGACGAATTCTACGGCAAGGTGGATGAACTGACCGACGCAGCCGACAGCGGCAGCCTGAACAAGGTACTCAAGCTGTACGACTGGCTGTATCAAGAATTCACCGTCATTGATACACTTGACACCGTCGCATACCTCCATTACAGCGCAAATGTTTCGGACAGCTACTGGTCGGATGAGAGCGTCTTTTGCGACACTCTTCGGTCGGAGGCGGAAAACGCGCTGTGCGTCGCCTGCCAGCACGTTCTGGAGAGCTCCTGCGGCAGCGGCTTTTCCAACCACATCGGGACACAGGCGGCCAAATATTTTACCGACTACCGGCAGGTGAGCGACCTCGAAGACGAGCTGACGCAGCAGGAAACAGGACTCATAAACCAATACTACAAGCTTATGGACGGCGCGGACTCCGTGACTTACACCTACGACGGCGAGCCGTGGGACATGGATAAGTGGAACGGTACGGACGGAGACCAGCTGTACGACAAGGATTATAACGCCTACGTCGAGGTCTACTACGGTATTCTCAAGAAAGTCAACGCGGAGGTCGGACCCATTTACGTACAGCTTGTGCAGATCCGTGACAAGATCGCCAAGCTCGAGGGCTATGACTCCTATACCGACTATGCCTACGATAAACTCTATTGCCGGGACTATACCGCCGCCGACGCCCAGACGCTGTGCGAGGCCGTTAAGAAGAACGTCAGCCCCGCCTATTACGGAGACGACATCTACAACTCCGACCTTTGGTACGATTATGAAGACGTCGGCACGGATCTGGACAGTCAAAAACTCCTGTCCCTGCTGGGACAGTACGCCCCCGACATCGACGGCTCCGTCTATGACGCCTGGCAGTATATGACGCAGCACGGCCTGTACGACATCGGCTCGGGCGACGGCCGCATGGGGAACTGTTACACCACCACCCTGAGCCAGTACAACGCCCCGTTCATTTATATTTACACCTACGGCGACTGCTACGACCTGGGCGATATGACCCATGAGTTCGGCCATTATGTGGACGCCTACCTCAATCCGGTGCCCAACATTCTCACCGCCGAAGGAAACTTCGACCTGTTCGAAATCCACTCCAACGGCCTAGAAATGCTGTACCTCAACTATTATAAAAATATTTTCGGCGACGGCGCGGACGCGGCGGAATTTATCACTCTGGCCGAACAGCTCAGCGGCGTCATCGACGGCTGCGTCTTTGATGAGTTCCAGCGCCGGGTTTACGAAAACCCGGATATGACGCTGGATGAGATCAACAAGCTCTACTGTGACATCTGCGCCGAATATGGCGAGTATGAGCCCTACGACGTGGACTATTCCTGGATGTATGTCTCCCACAACTTTGAAAATCCGCTGTACTATATCAGCTACGCCGTATCCTCCCTGGCGGCGCTGCAGATCTGGGATAAAGCCCAGACCGACCAGAACGCGGCCGTGGCCACCTGGAAAGACGTCGTATCCCACGGCGCATATAACGAAGGGTACCTGGCGGTCTTGTCCGACTGTGGGCTGCGCCTGTTCACCGAACCCGGCGCCGTGGACGATATCTGCTCCCCCGTTTTGAAACGCCTCCGGGCGCTCAGCAGTACGCAGCCCACGGATAATACCAATCATTTTATTACCGACTCGGAAGAAGCTTTTTAGCGCTGCTTCCTCTGAAACAATAAAAACACCGCCCGGAGTTCTGTCTCCGGACGGTGTTTTTGCGTATTCAGGCGTAAATCTCGACGAGGTTTTCCAGAATATCCGCAGCCTTCTCCATACCCTCCTGGGTGACGTGCTCCAGCGGGCCGTGGAAACACCAACCGCCGGTGCCCAGATTCGGGCACGGCAGCCCGCGGAATGACAGCATGGCGCCGTCCGTGCCGCCGCGGATGGGCGCGACCTGCGGTTTGACGCCCGCCTTTTTCGTGGCCTTGACGGCGTTCTGGACCAGGTGCTCGGACCCTGCCAGAGCCTCCCGCATGTTGCGGTATTGTTCCTTGAATTCCACCGCCGCCGTTCCGGGGCCGTACTTTTCATTCAGGGTCTTGACAATGTGGCTGAGGGTCTGCTTTTTTTCCTCGAACTTCGCCGCGTCGTGGTCGCGGATGATGTACTCCAAGCGCGCCTTGTCTACGGTCCCGTCCATGTGCATCAGACCGAAGAAACCCTCGTACCCTTCCGTCAGCTCCGGCCGCTCGGAGCCGGGCAGCATGGAATTGCACTCCATGGCGACGAGCGAGGCGTTTACCATTTTTCCCTTGGCCTTGCCGGGGTGAATGCTCTTGCCGGTGATGTCCACACGGGCCCCGGCGGCGTTGAAGCACTCCCAGTTGATCTCGCCCTCCTCGCCGCCGTCCACCGTGAAGGCAAAACCCGCTCCAAACCGGGTGATGTCAAAGCAGCGGGTACCGGCGCCGACCTCCTCGTCCGGGGTAAAGCAGACGCAGACCTTTCCATGCGGGGTCTTTTTGGCGACGAGCCTCTCAAGCAGTTCCATGATAACCGCGATGCCCGCTTTGTCGTCCGCGCCCAGAAGCGTGTTACCGTCCGTCACGACAAGCGTCCGGCCTTTGAGCTTGCGCAGATGGCCGAATTCCTTCGGATCGAGCACAAGGCCGTTTTCCAGCGTGACCTTTTTTCCGTCGTAGTTTTCAATCACACGGGGCTTGACGTTTTCGCCGCAGAATTCCGCCGTATCCATATGGGCGATGAAGCCAACGGCGGGCTTGTCCTCAAGTCCTAGCGTCGCGGGCAGACAGCCATACACATAGCAGTGCTCGTCTGCCTCCACGCTCTCCAGTCCCAGATCTTTCAGCTCTCCTTCCAGAATGCGGGCCAGGTCAAACTGCCGCTGCGTCGTGGGCGTAGCGTCGACATCCTCAGCGCTCGTCGTCCAAACCTTTGCATAGCGGATCAAACGCTCCAAAATATCCATCAGGCGTCCTCCCCGCAGATGTCCGCAATGGCCTGGGCGTAAATTTCCACGCTTGTCAGAAGATCCTCCAGGCGCGCGTGCTCGTTTGCGCCGTGCATGTTCGTCTCAAAGCCGGGCATCTCCACGCCGAAAGCCACGCCGCCGGGCACGTCGTGCACATAGGTGCCTCCGCCCATGGAGTAGCAGGTCCCGGGCTTGCCGGTGTACATCTCCCAGCTTCTGAGGAGCTTCGCAATAAAAGGCGTGTCAGCCGGGGTGTAATGCGGCGGGATCATATGGCCGCTCATTTCATAGCCCAGCGCGGACATCTTCGCCTCCGCCACGTCCTGACAGTTTTTCTTGTCTGCGCAGACCGGCACACGCATGTCGCACAGGCCCCACAGGCCGTGTTCATCAAAATTCAGCTGCGTGAAGGAACAGGTCAGCTCCTGACTGATCGCGTCTTCCTGCGCAATGCCCAGGTTCTTGCCGGTGTAGTCGCCGTGGGGCAGCACCCCATTCAGCTCGCGCAGGGCGCGGGTGGAAGGGCAGTCAGCCAGAGGCAGTTCGCTCAGAACGCGCACAAGGGCCGTGTTTCCGTTGTTGCCAAGCTCCGGCGAAGCCGCGTGACAGCCCACGCCCGCAACCGTAATGCGGGCATAGACTCCGTCGGCCTCGACGCGGCAGCGTACGCCGAGTTCGGCGCAAAGGGGCGCGGCGGCCCGGGCAAGATCGTCCGGCGCCATGCCCAACACGAGCGCCGTCGCCTCGGTGGGAACGACGTTGACGCGGAAACCGCCGTCAAACTTCGCCACATGCGGCCGGGCCGTCTGACTTGCCCAGTGCTTGCGGAATTCCATGCGGTACATGCCTTTTTCCACATTGCATACGGGGAACGTGGAATCCGGCGTGCAGGTGCAGGGAGCGGCCTTTTCCTTGGTATAATAATACTCGATATCCGACGAACCGGACTCCTCGTCCGTGCCCATGATCAGCCGGCAGTTGGTATTCAGGGGGATCCCCAGTTCCTTGACGCAGCGCATGGCGTAGAGCGCCGTCAGTACGCCGCCCTTGTCGTCCGCAACACCGCGGCCATATACGCAGCCGTCCTGCTTCAGCACCGGCGCGTAGGGGTCCGTATCCCAGCCGTCACCCTCGCCCACTACGTCTAGGTGGGCCAAAATGTCCAGCCCCGAAGGCTTATCCGGGCACAGATCGGCCGAGCCGGCATACCAATCGTAATTTCTGGTGGCAAAACCTGCCCTGTCGCAAATCGTCAGTCCCTCTTTCAGCGCCGCCGCCGGGCCGGGGCCGAAGGGCGCGTTCTCGCCCGTCTCGCCTCTCACGCTGCGGATGGAGCAAAGTTTCGTCAGGTCAAGCAGAAATTCTTCTCTGTGATTTTCCGTCCAATTTATGATGCTTTGTTTCATTTCCAACCCAAATCACCTCAGTTTCTATTGTATCAGCAATTGAAAAAGATGTCTATTCTATGCTATAATATCTCTATCAATGAATCGGAGGCCGCGATGTTTAAGTTTTTGAATTTGGGTCAGCTGTCCACCAGCGAGCTGGTCATCTATATGGTCCTTCTGGTCGTCATCGCGTATTTTGGCCTTGCAAACTCCACCATCCAGCTTATCGGCTATTTCCGCTTTTATAAGCCCTTAACAAAAAAGCTGGAAAAATTCAGCGCATTTCAGGATCCCGCCTATTTGAATCTCATCAAAAGCCGCCTGATCGGCAACCTGTTCGTTTTCATTCTGACGCTGGCCATCACGCTGTTCATGTGCTGGCGCACCGGCGGCGTGGGCTTTGCCACCGCGTTCGTGTCGTTTCTCGCAGGAATCCTGCTGTATAGCAAGAACCTCCGCTACGAGCTTTGGAACGTGCAGCACTTTGCGCACCAGTACCAAGACTACCTGGACAAGGAGAAATTTACCCGCTTTCTGCGTGCGGAATACGATATCAGCCTGGAAAAGCTCTCAGACAAGCAATTTGTCCTGCAGCGCCTGAGAAAAGGAAAATAAAGCACTATAAATATCGGCGCCCGGTTAACCAGACCGGACGCCGATATTTTTATAAACATGCCTGTGTGAACGCGTAAAACAGACGGTTTCCCTCCAGATGCTCCGGGTGCCACTGCACCCCCACCACAAAGCTGCTCTCCGGCCGCTCCACGGCTTCGATAAGGCCGTCGGGCGAGCGGGCCGATACGGTCAGCGCCGTATCCTTAACAGACTGATGGTGCCAAGAGTTTACCGTGTGCTCCCCCGCCCCCAGAATCCGCGCCAGGCGCGTTCCGGATTCTATCGTTACCGTGTGGCATGGCCGGTAATTCTCCGGCCGGTGAGTTTCGGGCGCGGAGCCGGTCTGGAAAGGAAGGTCCTGCCACAGCGTTCCACCGTAAAATACGGCAATCGTCTGTACGCCCCGGCAGATGCCCAGCACCGGCTTATCAAGCCGGGATACTTCCTTTAAAAGCGTCAGTTCAAACTCGTCCCGATTCCGGCAGACCTTGCCGCAGGCGGGGATCTTTTCCTCGCCGAACAGCGGCGGGTCGATGTCGCCCCCGCCGGAGAACAAAAAGCCGTCGCACCGCAGGGCCATCTCGGCAATCGCCTGCGCGTCGCCCGTGACGGGCAAAATTACCGGCAGCGCCCCGAGGCAAACAATTTCGCGCAGTAGGCGCTGCCAAGGCGGTTTTCCGCCGAGTCTTCTTTCACCATATAACTTGGTGTTATTCCGATAATAGGTCTCATAATAGTTTCAGTCCTCCCCTGCAGGTGTATCAGCCGGCACAGGCACCTGCGTCGGCTCGGCCGGCGCCTCCGTCGGCTCGGCGGTCGGTTCCGCGGGCGCGGCGGACGGCGCGGCGGACGGCGCGGCGGACGGTGTGACAGGTTCTCCGGTCGTCGGCGCGGTAGGTTCTCCGGTGGGCGGAACAGTGGGTGTCCCGGCAGGCGTGTCGGTAGGTGTATCGGTCGTTTCCTCCGGCGGCGTGACAAGACTTTCGTCATTTTGCCCGCCGACCTGCGAAGAGCTCTTCCAATAATACGGGTAGCTGTAAGTCCCGTCGGGGAAGACATACAGAATCTGAGAATCGTTGATCGCCTGCTTATACATATCCCGATACTGTTTCACGCCGTCATAGTAGCCTTTTGAGAAGCACCACTCCAGCTCCGGGTCAAAGATGTACCAGCTTCCGTCCAGCTTGATCATGACCCAGCTGTGCATTTTATTCTGGGTGCCGCCGCCGCCAATCACACAATAAGCTTGATAGCCCAGTCCGCGCGCCAGATACATGAACTCAGAAGCCCAGTAAAAGCAGTGGCCCTTTCCCTTCTCGAACATAACCTCCGCGCAATGCAGCTCCCAGCCGTGGCAGCCCCGCACATAGGCGTCGCCCCAGTCTACATAGTGGTTGTTGTCGCGCACATACGCATAGGCGTCGTATAGCCCGCCGTCCACCTGGGTAAGAATATTATATACGTACTGGTCTACGATGTTACTGCCGGAGGTATAGCGTCCGTCCGGGCCGAAATCCAGGTAGCCGACAGAGTCGTTCGTCATAAATGAGCCGTCGCTTTTGACGTAGTATAGATTATAACCGTCGATCCATACTTGGCCTTCCTTATACTGATCGATCGCATAGCCGTCCGCGCTGCAGTGGTACAGGCCGCCGTCGATGGTGTGAAAGCCTGCGGTGTAATAATCCAGGCCATTAGTTTCGGCATCGACGTGATAGAGCTTTCCGTCTATTTTGGTAAAGCCGGCCGGCATGCCTCCGGTCTCTCCCAGGATCTGAGACAAAAACTCATTTCGGTACGAGGCCGTAATGAGCTCATAATAGGCCCAGTGCGTTTTGGGCAGGTCGGTGTAAGGCGCCGTCTCACACGCAGCGTCGATGGCGTGTCGATCCGGCATGTGGCCCAGCACCCGGTTGACGACGGCCGCGGCCTCCGCCCGGGTGAGCACGCCGTCCGGATAAAAGTTTCCGTCTCCATAGCCCGTAATCCAGCCCTTTTGAACCGCGGCGGCGATGGCGTCCGCCGCCCAGTAATTCGCTGGTACATCTTTAAAATTGGTTCCGTCGCTCGTTCCCAGCGGGGCCAGCATGGCAAGGGCGGAAATAAACTCTGCCCTCGTAATCTCCTGGTCCGGGCGGAAAGAGCCGTCCGGATACCCGGCCATGAGTCTGTCGGACGCGACGGTGGCAACATCCGTCCAGTACGGGTTATTTTCATCCATATCCGTGAAATGGACCTCACGGTCGCCTCGGCTCTGATCTTTCAGCAGAGCATAGAGAATCTGCGCGGCCTCGCCGCGGCTGACGCTTTGATCCGGACAGGCGCAGTTATTCTCAGCGCTCAGATATAAATTGCCGCTATGGGTATTTAACGCCGGCGCATACCAGGCTTCAAAGCTGGCATCGGCGGTGACGGTGTAGTTTGCCGCGTCCGCGAAATTTCCGTTTCCGTCCAGCCAGCGCGCGACCTCATTGCCCTGATTGTCCTTCTGCGGCGCATAGCTGGCTGTCTTCCCCGCGGCAACCGCCGTTTTAAAAAACTGCTTGCCGCCGGCGGAAAAGGTCACATTGAACTTTTTGGTGCCGCATGCCGCCAGCGCCAGCAGGATACACATTGCCAGGACGATCCATAAAGTTTTTTTCATGCTTCTCCCAGACCAGTTTTCCCCAAAGTCGAACGAATCCTCTGTCTGTTTATACAAAATATACCACGCGTTGCAATCCTTGCATAGCGTGATATAATAGTTTCTTAGAAATTTTGAAAGAGGCAATAACGAAACATGACACGAATTGATATATTTTCCGGCTTTCTTGGCGCCGGCAAAACCACGCTGATCAAAAAGCTCATCGCCGACGGATACAAGGGCGAGAAACTGGTACTCATCGAAAATGAGTTCGGTGAGATCGGCATCGACGGCGGTTTTCTGCAGGACGCCGGCATCGTCGTGAACGAGATGAACTCCGGCTGCATCTGCTGTTCTCTCACCGGTGATTTTCGCAAGGCGCTGCAAATGGTCATCGCCCAGTACGCCCCCGACCGGGTCCTCATCGAACCGTCCGGCGTGGGAAAACTGTCCGAAATCGTGGCCGCCGTGCAGTCTGCACAGGTGGACGGCATGGTGCTGGGCGGCCTGACCACCGTGGTGGACGCCTCCAAGGCCCGTATCTATATGAAAAACTTCGGCGAATTTTTCGATAACCAGATAAAAGCCGCCAACTGCATCATCCTCAGCCGCACCGGCAATATGGACGAAGCCAAAATCGAGCAGGCCGAGGCCCTCGTCCGCTCCAAGAACCCCGATGCCGTCATTGTCTCCACCCCCTGGGACAAGCTCACCGGCGCCCAGATCCTCGGCGCCATCGACCGCAAAAACAGCATCGGCGCGGAGCTTGCGGCCCTGCTTGCGGAACATGAACGCGAGGAAGCCGAAGAAGAAGACGATGATGACGACGATGACGACGAGTGCTGCTGCGGTCACGATCATGAGCATGAGCATGACGACACTTGCTCCTGCGGCCATGATCATCATCACCACCACGACGCTGACGAAGTCTTTATGAGCTGGGGTGTCGAGACCACCCATGCCTTTGACGCCGAAGCTCTCCAACAGGCACTGAACGAGCTGGACGAAGGACAATATGGTCTGGTGCTTCGCGCCAAGGGCATCGTACCCAATGTACGCGGCGGCTGGCTGCACTTTGATTACGTCCCCGGCGAAATCGATGTGCGCAGCGGTCCCGCCGCGGTCACCGGCCGGCTGTGTGTCATCGGGTCGAAGCTAGACGAGCATTCGCTCCCGGCGCATTTCGGTTTGAACTGATATGCCGGAGATTCCCGTTTATCTGTTCACCGGCTTTCTGGAAGCCGGAAAGACACGCTTCATTCAGGAGACCTTGGGGGACGAGCGGTTCAACACGGGCGAGCGCACACTGTTGCTGCTGTGCGAAGAGGGAATAGAGGAATATGATCCCGACCACTTCGCCGGAAAGAATATTTTTCAGGAAACATGTGGGCGTCAGGAAGACCTGACACCTGCTTTTTGGGATGCGCTGATGAAGAAGTACAGATTTGAGCGTGCCGTAGTTGAATACAACGGCATGTGGATGCTGGACGACTTCTACCGCAGTTTGCCTGAGGGCTTCAGCGTTTATCAGGAAATTTGTTTTGCCGATGCCTCTACCTTCATTTCCTATAATCAAAATATGCGCCAGCTCGTGGCGGACAAGCTTAAGAGCTGCGAGATGGTCGTTTTTAACCGCACGAGTCCCACCGTCGAACGCATCGCGCTGCACAAGATCGTCCGCGGCCTCAGTCGCCGATGTGACATTGCCTATGAGACGTCCGACGGACAGGTGGAGTACGACGACATAGAGGATCCGCTGCCCTTCGACATCAGCGCGCCGATAATCGAGATCGCTGACCAGGACTATGCTATCTGGTACCGAGACATGACCGAGGAACCGGAAAAATATGACGGCAAAACCGTCAGGTTCTTGGGCATCGTGGCTTTGGGCGTCGGTGTACCCCGCGGCACCTTTCTCGTTGGCCGGCATGTGATGACCTGCTGCGCGGCAGACATCTCTTACGCCGGTCTGGTATGCCTCTGGGACGGTGGCAGTAAGCCTAAAAACCGGGACTGGGTACGTCTGACCGCCAAGCTCAAGCTGGAGCATCACGAAGTCTATGCCCAGCGTGGGCCAGTGCTGTATGCCGTTTCGGTAGAAAAGGCGAAAAAGCCTGCCGAAGAAGTGGCCACTTTCTACTGATCTGCGCACTTTTGTGCAAAAGCAGACCTGCAATCCCCTTCAAGGGCACCGGGCTTGTTTTTATCATTTAATCTGCACAGGAAGTATAATTCTCCAAAAAATTATACATAGAGGTGTACCGATGATCCGATTCGACTGCGACTATCTTGGAAGGCGCTCACCCTGCAATCCTGAAGCGCCTGCTCGACACAAATCTGGAGCAGACCCCCGGCTACGGCGATGATCATTACAGCCAGGAGGCCCGTGAAAGAATTAAAGCGGCCTGCGCCGCCCCGGACGCCGACGTTCACCTCCTGGTGGGCGGTACCCAGACAAATATGACAGTGATTGCTTCGATCCTGCGCCCCTACCAGGGCGTCATCTCCGCCGACAGCGGTCATGTCAACGTCCATGAGTGCGGCGCCATTGAGTCAACCGGCCACAAAGTGCTTACCATCCTTTCCGCGGACGGTAAGCTGACAGCGGAGCAAATTTACCGCCGCTGGCGTGAGCACTGGGATGACCCCAACGCAGAGCACATGGTTCAGCCTGGTCTGGTCTACATTTCCCATCCCACAGAAAACGGTACACTGTATACGAAGGCCGAACTGGAAGCCATCTCGAACACCTGCCATGAATGCGGGCTGCCTTTGTTCCTTGACGGCGCGCGGCTGGGTTATGGCCTCGCAGCCGACGGCGCGGACCTCACACTGCCCGACGTAGCGCGGCTGTGCGATGTCTTCTATATCGGCGGCACAAAAGTGGGTCTCCTGTTCGGTGAAGCGGTGGTCATCACAAACGACACGTTCAAACCGGACTTCCGCAGCCTGATCAAACAGCGAGGCGGCCTTTTGGCCAAGGGACGGCTGCTGGGGCTGCAGTTTGACACGCTGTTTACGGACGATTTGTATTTCCGGATCTCCCGCCACGCCATTGAACTGGCCAATATTCTTCGTCAGGGCTTTGCGGATGCGGGTTATCCTTTCCTGTTTGACTCCCGCAGCAACCAGCAGTTCCCAATTCTTCCCGACGTGCTGCTCAACAAGCTGTGCGACAATTACTCCTGGGACTTTTGGACGCGGTTGGACGAAGGGCATTGCGGCGTGCGATTCTGCACAAGCTGGGCCACCACGGAAGAGAATGTCCGCGCACTTCTGCGGGACATCGGCTGAGGACGCACCCATGGACAATCGCCGGCCAAAAGCATTTCTGGTTCTCTATTCCGTGCTGTGTGTCGGCACCAACATGATTCACCCGATCACGCCGGCACTGTTCCAATCTCTTGGCTTCAGCGACGCCATGTTCGGCATCGCCTATGCCTGCATGGCGCTTACGAACTTTCTTACCGCCCCCT
>Ga0183099_1000946_pt1 | contig 18123 bp, 19 predicted proteins | sample Biomet1_FD_127788 | JGI IMG/M metagenome (GOLD analysis project Ga0183099, IMG submission 127788) | Microbial communities from bioreactor (seeded with anoxic lake sediment) at LBNL, California, USA - Biofuel metagenome 1 | ecosystem: Engineered > Bioreactor > Anaerobic > Unclassified ... | reverse complement strand
TCAGCGAGCAAAGGAGAACCGCAATCATGACAAAAAATGAATTTATAAAAGAACTTTCCGCACAACTTGCATCGCTTCCGCAGAGTGAAATTGAAAAATCAATCGCTTATTATAGCGAAGTCATTGACGATCGCTTGGAGGATGGAATGACCGAGCCCGAAGCAGTGGCGGCAATCGGATCGATTCCTACCATTGTGGAAAACATCATGTATGATATGCTCGATTCCAACGCTGATGAAAGCAAGGGTTGCAAAGAGCAAAAAGAAGGCCTCTAATCGGGGAATTTGGTTGACACTTGTGATTCTTGGCTTTCCCCTGTGGTTTCCACTGCTTGTGACTTTTTTTGCTGTTACGCTGACGTTGTATCTCGTGAGTTGGACGATTATTCTATCCCTCTATGCCGTTATTCTTGCACTTGGGTTATCGGGCATTGTGTGCTTTTTCGGTGGAATTGTTTTCTGCGTGATAAGAACCTTGCCGTTTGGGTTGTGTGTAATTGGTGGTGCTTTGTGTTGTGCAGCGGTCACATTATTCCTAATCATTCCCATCATGATGATTACAAAATGGCTGATCAAGTTGACTGCTCTATTCGCACATAAAATGAAATCGGCATTCATCACAAGGGAGGGAAACGTATGAAACAGAATAAAATTTATATCATTGCCACGATCTGTTTTTTGGTCGGTATTTCAGTCGTTCTCATTGGATTTTCGTTGATTCATTTTGATGTAACTCGACTTGACACAAAAGGAAAATACGAACAAAAGAACTTTGTTTCTTCTGAACCCATACACGATATTGAGGTCAACGATAAAAATATAGGCGTTACGCTTTCTGCTTCTATCGATGATAAAGTGCATATTAGCTATTTTGAAAATGAGAAGGATTATTATGCAATCACGCAATCGAAAGGCGGCAAGTTGCATATTCAAAAAAAAGATGTCCGCAAATGGTATGATCATTTTTTTGTGATGAACTTTCAAACAATAAAACTCTCGGTTGCGATTCCAAAGAATTATTCCGGTGAGATGTCGATTCACACAAGCAATGGTCACATCGACGTTTCTAATCTGCAGGCGAATACGATGAAATTAGAAACATCGAACAGCAAAATAACCACAGATCATGTTGTTGTTTCGGAAAAACTTGAAGCTGTGACCTCAAATGCAAGCATTTCTCTCACGAAAACCAAAACCAAAGGGGATGTGCTTTGTGAAACGAACAATGGTAAAATATCCTTAGATCAAGTGCAATGTGAATCCCTTCAAGCCAAAAGCGCAAACGGTAGAATTGATTTAAAATCAGTTGTTACATCGAACAACATCACCGCACAAACGTCAAACAGTAGAATCAGTTTTCAAAAGATTGCATTCGGAACAAAGCTTGATTGTCAAACAAGCAACGGAGCGGTTGAGGGCACGATGAAAGGAAAACTCACTGATTATTCCATAAGAAGCAAAACATCAAATGGCAGAAACAACCTTCCCGAACATCAAGAGGGTGGGGAAAAAGAGATTGTGATTAAGACTTCTAATAGTGGGATTGAGGTTGGGTTTGGGGGGTGACTGTTTCTTGCAATAGGAATGAATTTCTATGGAACAAATTTAACTTAGAATATATAAAACGTAATATGTGAAAGCACTTAGAATAACATCATATTTTTAATATAACAGCATGTCCGAAGATAATTCGGATATGCTGTTATAAAATATTTATCTATTGCAAATTATGTAAAATTATGGTACTCTTGAAATGATATAAAATCAGTCAGAATATTGCTTGTTCTCACGAATAATTAAATGGTTGAATAAAGCGGTTATTTTGCTCAGAGGAGGGAAACAGAATGTTGGTTGATTTGGTGATTGAAAAAGCCATAGATTTTGGCATTACAAAAGCGAAAGATCAGTTACGTAAAATGGATGAGAATCAGGCGTTTTCAGCTGCATGTAAAAATGCCGAGATTGAATACAAGCAACAATTCGGAGAAGACAAGCTTTTCACTTTATTTTATTAAAGATGGTTTTGATAGAGAACAACAGTTGCAAAGGATTGTTACCGAATCCATCGCTTCTCGCGAAATCTGTTCTAATATAATAGAATATATATCACAAGAAACCGAGTGGGAAGAGGCTGATGAAAAAAATATGGCTTTTTCTTCAATGCTGATATCGGAATTAATGTTCACGGAAGAATTTAAAGAAAAAATGTGTCAAATAAGACGTGATTATGAATCTGGACAGACATCTGCAGATGTAAAAAGAATCATTACCATGTTACAACAGTTGGAACAATTGATTTCTCAACAGCAAGTGACACCAACATCTGATATGCACTGTCTGACGAATCCACCTGTTAAAAATGAAGGTTATCTGCTACATCGGGATGCATTGATTTCAGACTTGCAGAACCAGATCTGTTCGGGTGAAAACAAAATATTATTATATGGGCTTGGCGGAATTGGAAAAACAGCAATCGCAAGTTCTCTTTATCATCTTGTGAAATATCGGTTTAAACAAATTGCCTGGGTTAATTATCAGGATTCTTTACAAAAAAGCATATTATCATCCTTTAAAATACACATACAAGATCAGGACGATGAGATGCGTTATAAGCAGATCGAATCCTTTTTAAACAACTCAACAAAAGATACCATTTTATTTATTGATAATATTGATAAGTTACCAAGTGAGGATACTTCATTGCAATTGTTACAGCAAATAGATGCAAAAGTCGTTATGACATCGAGAACTAGTGATATTCCTCACTATAAAAGTATTGAAATTTCGTTTCTTTCACTGGATGAAAGTGTGGATGTATTTTATTTGTATTATAAATACGATCGACAGCACAGTCAAATAGGCATCGTAAAAGAGTTGATAAAATTGGTCAGCTACCATACCCTTTCTGTCGAACTGTTGGCAAAAGCGGCAAACCGACCGGATATATGCTTACAAGACTATTTGGATAATTTACAGATAAAAGGGTTCGGCTACCCAGATTTGAGGGTATCAACAGATCATACAATACAATCCAGAACAATTGCGGATCATTTAACGAAACTGTTTGAACTTGCGGCTTTCACTCTTGAACAGCAAAAAATATTAAAGAATTTCGCCATTCTGCCAAATATGGATATTCCGGCAGATGTGATACAGTGTTTGCAGTGTGATATCAATGATATCATGAGATTGTCTGATTTCGGCTGGTTCAACATTACGGAAAATGGTTATCTGATGCCCGATATTGTGAAAAAAGTATTGGAAATTCAACTGCCAAATCCAATGTTTGATGATTATCCGGAAGTGATTAAATATATGTCAACAGATGGTTTTATTAAACGAACGGATGATTATGTCAAAGTAAAAACAAGGTTAATAATTGCAGAGGCTATTATTGACCGGTTTCAGAATATTAAAAATGCAAAGTTGGCTACGTTTTTAAACGAAATCGCAATTGCATATGAAAATCAGGGCAACTATGATAACGCTTTGGGCTACTTCAAAAAGGCTTTGGCAATTTTTGAAAAGGTTTTAGAAAAAGAGCATCCAGATAACGCCACAGCATATAACAACATTGCAAGTGTATATCAATACCAAGGCGATTATGATAAGGCTTTGGTCTACTATAATAAGGCTTTAATTATTAGTGAAAAGGTTTTAGGAAAAGAGCATCCGGATACCGCCATTTCGTATAATAACATTGCAAGTGTATATCAATACCAAGGTGATTATAATAAGGCTTTGGTCTACTATAATAAGGCTTTGATTATTAGTGAAAAGGTTTTAGGAGAAGAGCATCCGGATACCTTCACAACATATAATAACATTGCAGGCGTATATAGGGATCAAGGCAACTATGATAAGGCTTTGGACTACTTCAATAAGGCTTTGACTATTCGTGAAAAGGTTTTAGGAAAAGAGCATCCAGATACCGCCAGAACATATAATAACATTGCAGGTGTATATCTATACCAAGCAACGTAATGATAGGCTTGGGCTACTCAAAAAGGCTTTGGCAATTTTTGAAAAGGTTTTAGAAAAAGAGCATCCAGATACCGCCGCAGCATATAACAACATTGCAATGGTATATAAATGCCAAGGCCATTATGTTACAGCTTTGGACTACTATAATAAGGCTTTGGCTATTTGTGTAAAGGTTCTTGGGAAAGAGCATCTAGATACCGCCGCATCATATAATAACATTGCAATGGTATATCAATGCCAAGGTGACTATGATACGGCTTTGGACTACTATAACAAGGCATTGTCTATTTATGAAAAGGTTCTGGGGAAGAAAGAGCATCCGAATACCGCCGCATCATACAATAACATTGCAATGGTATTTCAATACCAAGGCGACTATAATACGGCTTTGGACTACTATAACAAGGCATTGTCTATTTATGAAAGGGTTTTAGGAAAAGAGCATCCGGATACTGCCAAAACATATAACAATATTGCAGGCGTTTATTATAGACGAGGTGATTTTAAAAAATCATTGGATTACTCCAAAAGTGCCTATCGTATCTTTTATAAAAAATTAGGCATTAATCACCGCAATACACAAATCGTAAAAGATGGCATGAAGCAGACTTTTTTATCTACCAGGAAATCATCGGAAGAATTTGATATCCTATTAAAGGATCTGCAAGCATGAATAATACTCGATGAACAAAGCTTACAATATCCTCTCCCCATCAAACCCCAAAACGCCAAACCCTTCTCCGGTCTTTCCGCCGGAAATGAGCCTTTCCGCATATGCTTTTCGTAAAGTTGTGTTGGTTGGCAATTGGTCAAGTGGAAGCGCATGGTCTTTGCCGAACACACGCCAGATGTCGGAGAAGGAATCCTTTTCCACCGAATGGATGATGTCAAAATCATTCATAAACCCGATGATATTTAAGTGTTCTGGAAGGAAGCTTTTGTGTGCGGGATAGAGAAGCCACGAATGACAAACGATGACAATCGGCTTTCCGTTCAATTCGTTTTTGAAAAATTCATACGCACGACGATAGGAATCATGTCTGATTTCTTTCGGCATGGAACCACACGAGGGGATATGGCAATTGTAAACCGTATCTCCTTTTTTTACGGAAAACCCGTTTTTTTCGTAGCTGTCATAGGCAAATGCAATCGGTTCATATTGAAACCGACCGAGCGCAAAACGGGTCATATCAAAAAATCGAGGATACCAGGTGATGGTAAAAACGCCCCAAACGCCTTTGACTTCGTGACATTCGATCAATTTGCACTTTAAATCCTGCATGGAATCCCAAAAAATTTGCTCTGGGATATTTTTTTCGAGATACCGCTCAAACAGAATCGGGGTACAGATCAGTAAAAACCAAAGATGAATGGTGTAGTTTGAAAGGTGTAAAGATTCTGCAAGCGCATCTAACTGCGGCAAAAGCTCCGTGATTTCGGGGTGCTTTTGCATATATGTATTCACAAGATCTTCTATGATTTGTTCTTTTTGAACCGATATGATTTTCTGTTCCACAGCGGAGAATGTTTCTTTTGCCTCATTGGGGAAGTTGAGCTTTGACATTAAATGTTCAATAAAACTATTTTTCATTTCGAAAAACCACTCCTTATTTTAGTATAAAACCATTTCAGTACTCATTCTATTTTAAAGTTAACACGAATTTTCCAGTTCGTCAAGGGGGAAAATTGTGAGCGTATTTTTCAAAAACTTTTAAAATATGGTTTTGGATGTGTTATAATAAAGCAAAAATACGTTTTACAGTATGAAACCCGTAAAACGAAAAATAGAATGGGGTTGTAATAGAATGACAGAACCAAAAATGACTGCGGAAAATGGTCTTGAAACCTATGAATATACAGGGGAGAGCTTCAAAGTTTTACTGCGCTATGAGGGTTGGAGAGTTGCAATGCTCAATCATGGAGCACCGTTTGAGGAAGCAAATTTCTTTCGGGTGGAAAAACATCATTTAACTGACGAAGTTTTTGTCCTTTTAACAGGCAATGCAACACTCGTCATCGGTGAAACGTTACAGAAGATCCCGATGGAACAAAACAAGGTTTATAATGTAAAAAAAGATGTCTGGCATCATATTTTCACGACAGAGGGAACACAAGTTTTAATTGTGGAAAATATAGAAACCGGTGCGGAAAATTCTGAGTATTTAGAGGTAAAATAATCAATCTATTCCATTCGGCATCGGGGTATGAGCAAAAGGAGTGAAATAAGAAGGGTAAGTTTTTTCATGGGAAAGTCGCCTTTTAAATCACTATAAATGGGTACAAAATACATTGCTACCAAAACAGATCGTAGAAACAAATCCACGACTTTGGAAGATCTTTGGATGTTCTGCCAATCGGGTATAAGACATCCCAATCAGTTGATTGAAATAGCGTGTATTCGCCGGCTTCTGTATTAACTTTCTCAATCGATTTTCCGTAACAGATGAACTTCGCCCGTTCACCGTCTGGCATACTTAAATGATAGTATGACGGTTCTTTGCCTTCTATTTTTACGAACATCGGATATTTGATTTTTACATTGTTCTCGCTTGTTGCATTCCAAGTTGTAGGTGCTGTCGTAAGTATTCGTTCAACAATTAAAAAATTCCGATTTCGATTGATTTGGTTCTCCTTTACCGCTAATTTTACAGGAAGAAAGCCAATACAGAGGAGGAAGATCGTCATCAGCACATTCGTTGCGATTATGACAGCAGAACGGTTGGATATCAATTGTTTGATTTTATTTTCAACGTTTTGCAACCTGTTTTCCTTGTTGGAATTTATCTTTCGTAGAAGAGAACAACTTATATTTATGATAAAAAGGAGAAGTCCGATTGTTAAAAATAGGAGGAAGAGCAACAGAACCGATAAAATCAATGCAACAACTATAAATGAAACTGAAAATAAGATAACAACCAAGATGCTCAACACCGCAACGAATAATGAAAGAAATAAGGGTCGGCGGAATCGTTTCAGTTTCCAAATCAAAAAAATGACTGCCGCGCAAAACAGCAAATAGGCAAGATAGATTAGAATCAGATTTGCGGTTATTTCAAACATAAAACGGCTCCGATCTTTTTATCCATGGTTCATATAGATGGATTTCGTGAAAAATTCATTCTAAAACTTCAAAAAATTTATCCTTTACCGTTTCAAAAAATAATACACCCATCCCGCAGCACCTGTAATGATCGATGCGAATAGAAAAAGGAAAAATACATAAATGCCGATTAGGGAAAGACCTCCAATCGGAACAAAGAATAATATAATACCGAGTAGAACACCGAGTAACGATAGTTTCACGGGAAGAAACAGAATTTTAATTGGAGCGTTGCGTGTTTTCAGTGATCTGAGCGCAATGAAAATCATAACTGCCGAAAGCAGGTCTGCTGCTGCTATTATGAGATAGGGAATGATACTAAACATAATACGGCTCCGATCTTTTTTGCTGAATGGATATGTGTTTATACTTTTGAAGAGAGAAAAACTGTTTCCTCCCTGATATTGTATCATTTACAAGTAAATATTTCAACTACAATTTATTCGCAGAAACATTGAATTCTATTGCATTTGCCTTTATTTCTGTTAAAATGAAATCATACGACAGTGGCATTTGGATAGAAAGCAGAACGCGGGGGACTTTATGAATGATCGGAAACTTTTGAGCATCTTCCTTCTTTTTATTGCAATAATATTTCTTCTTTCGGGCTGTGAAAGCGGTGATAAATTAAGTGGATGGACAGGCTTCTACAATTATTACGAATTTAGTGCAGCAAATTTGAATTTGGATTATAACATCCATATTTACAAAGAAAAATCAAGGTTTTTTGCAGATATTACACTTGATAACAAAGAAGACATCGTTCATGTAAAAGCAAAAATCACAGGGGACGAAAAAGCAATTGATTTTCAATTCGATTCGTTTTATCCAGACAATACGCATGCTGGAATCTATCAAAAAGGCAATGTTTTGTTTTCTTTTCAAAGGATGAAGTCGCTTATTGCAATGAAATGTGGTAAATTGATTTCTGTTGATCCGGATTTGAGTGTGAAAGTAGAAAAAGTATCAAAAAACAATCCACCCTATGTTGATATCCCCGATTTGAATGATTGGGTCGGCAATTACCGTTACTACGAATTTTCCGAGCCGAATATCTATATGAATTACAATATTGATGTTTATAAAGAAAGAAATGGCTATTTTGCTGAGGTAACTGTTGACGGATTTCACACGACGGAACGATTAAAAGCAAAATTATTAGACAACAAGGAAAAGGTTGATTTTATTTTTGATTCGTATCGTTCCGAGAGTTCCGACAAACGGTATCAAAAAGGGGATGTTTTATTTCGTTTACATAAAGGAACTGAATCATTAGATCAAGGAACAATCGAGTGGGGAAAAATGATTCCTGTTTTTCCCAATGCTAAGGCAAAAATTGGAGAAGTAACAACAAACCAATCGGAAACTTCAGAAAACTCGGATTTGAACGTATGGATTGGAAATTATGATTATTACGAATTTTGTGAGCCTAATATCAATTTGGTTTATCAAATTCATGTCTTTCAAGAAAAATCAATTTATGCAGAAGTCGATGTGGAAGGGTTTCAGACATCGGAACACTTAAAAGCAAAAATTTCGGGGGATAAAAATCATATCGAGTTCAGTTTTGATTCGTATTATCCCGATAATGCTTTTCAATCATATCAAAAAGGTGATGTCTTATTCAGCTTCCAAAGAAACGGGTCAGATAGTTTGATTGAATGGGGGAAACTATCCCCGTTCTATCCATATGCTGTGGCAAAGGTGGGTGGAAAAACTGTGAACGGGGGATCGGAGTGAATAAATTTTACTCCTGAAACCGCAAACAATCCCGCTCTCCTATCACTTAAAAAAACAAATTCCTGCAACTTATCGCCCAAAAATGCAACTCATCCAAATTTGCTTGCAAAGTGGTTTTCTGTGTCATATACTCAAAGCATAAGAGAACAAAAACAAATTTTGGAGGTTATATTTATGGGACTTATTACATTGATTCTTCTTTTGGGATTGGAAACATTTTTTCTACTATGGTCTATTTTTACCAAACGAAATCACAGCCAGGAGAAAAGCGTGATTCGTATTGCGGTATTGATTTTGTTTGGAATATTCTTAATCACAGGCATTTTGGAATGGGGCTTTCGTTATGATTTGATTCTGCTTGTTCTGATGATTCAAGCAATTGTAGGCATTGTTATATTGGTGCGGAAAATAGAACGGGACTATCGGTTCAAGAAAACAATTTTTCGCTTTGTGAAAAACTGTATTGTGTTTTCTCTTGCACTTTTCATCGCGATTCTGTGTCCGCAGTACAAACAGCCACAAGTAACAGGAAATTTGAAAGTCGCAACGGCAAAATATACCTGGGTGGATCAAAACAGAATCGAAACCTTCTCGAAAAAGAAGGAAAACAGGGCTTTGACGGTGGAATTTTGGTATCCAAAAACGAAAAAGGCAAATGAAACTTATCCGCTTGTTGTCTTTTCGCATGGCGCATTCGGATTTAGCGGAAGCAACCATTCCACCTTTGAGGAACTCGCTTCCCATGGATATGTGGTTGCAAGCATTGGACATACCTATCATGCGTTTTATACCCTCGACACAAGCGGAAAATTAACAATTGTCAACACCGATTTTTTAAACAGTGTGTATGCAATCAATGCAATGGACGATGTGAAACAGGCACAGGAGATTTTTGACACAGAACAAAAGTGGATGAAGCTACGCACCGACGATGAAAATTTCGTGCTTGATACCATCCTTTCCAAAACAAAGGGGAGCAAAAAAGCAAATTCTATGTTTTCCCTGATTAACCCAGAAAAAATCGGTCTGTTCGGGCATTCGCTCGGTGGCGCATCGGCGGCAGAACTCGGTCGGGAGAGAACAGACATCGATGCCGTGATTGACCTTGACGGAACCATGCTGGGTGAGGAAACAGGGGTGAAAAAGGACGGAAAAGCGATTCTGATTGACACGCCATATCCTGTTCCGCTTTTGAATATTTACGCCGAAGATCATTACACAAATGCAAAAAAACTTGTGGGCGATGACTATGATAATTTTGTTGCCACCAAAAACGCACGGTGTGCCGATTATGTTGTCATAAAAAATGCAGGGCACTTGAATTTTACCGACTTGCCGTTGTTTTCCCCCATTTTGGCAAAAAAATTAGGGGTTGGGACGGTGGATGCACGGTATTGCATTGACACCACAAACAAAATTGTGTTACAATTTTTCAATGGCTATTTAAAAGACAAAGGCACACCAAATTTGAAAAAGGAATATTCATTTTGAAAGATAAATCTTTCAAAGGGGAGTTTTGTCCGTTCAAAACGGCTCAAAGAAGTAACGCCTTATCTTTACGGACAAAACGTCCCGTGTCAGCGAAAGGGTTGTTATAATTTTGAAAGATAACTCTTTCAAAGGGGAGTTTTGTCCGTTCAAAACGGCTCAAAGAAGCAACACCTTATCTTTATGGGAAAAACGTCCCATGTCAGCGAAAGGATAAACATAAGAATGAAAGTAAGCATCAAGCAAATCGGGGAGAAAAAAGACGAACAGGTCATTATTGAATGTGTGGCGGTGACAGCGGAAATTGAACGGATTCAATCCTTTGTTCTTGCCAACGGAACAATTTTGACGGGGCTTTTTGAAGAGCGCATGTATCAGTTTCCCCTCGAAGAAGTCTATTATTTTGAGGCGGTAGATGAACGGGTATTTGCCTATACCAAAGGCAAAAGTTATGAGATGAAAATCCGTTTGTATGAACTGGAAAGCGCTTTTTCCGAGCATTATTTTGTGCGCTGTTCCAAATCGTTTGTCTTAAATTTAATGAAGCTTGAAAGCTTAAGCCCTGCTTTAAACGGAAGGTTTTGCGCCCACATGAAGAACGGTGAAAAAATCATCATTTCAAGGCAATATGTTCCGCACATCAAGCAAATTGTTTTGAGAGGAAAAGCATGAAAAATAAATTTTTCACAGGGAGTTTTACCCTTTCAAAATGTTCAAAGACGCAAAACTTTATTCTTACGGACAAAACATCCCATGTCAGCGAAAGGATGGTCATAACGTTTATGGTCATAACGTTTATGATCATAAGTTTGAAAAATAAATCTTTCAAAGGGGAGTTTTGTTCTTTTCAATCACTGTTAAGACATGAAAACTTAGTGGGACGGACAAAACGTCCCGTGTCAGCAAAAGGATGGTAATAAGTATGAAGTTTAAAACGTTTTTTGTAAAAAAGATCCTCATGAGTTTTTTTGTTTCGGCAACCTGCATTTCCGCTGCAATGGCAATCATCGGGATGATTTTTGAACCAAATACTCGATTTGGTTATGGTGGGTTGTTTTCTCCGTTGTTGTTCGGTGCAATTTCTACGATTCCATCGATGATTACGTATTCCAAAAAAGAGCTGTCAATTGCACAAATGGCGGTGCGAAAATGCATTCAATTGGTTCTGCTGGAAAGCATGATTTTGTCGATTCTCTATTTTGGCGGTGCATTGAAAAACAGTTCGGTCACCATTTCGCTTGCTTTATCCATTTTGGTGATTAGCATTACCGTTTATGCGGTATTGTGGGTGAACGACAAGCGCACGGCAAAGGAATTAAACGAAGCTTTGAAAAAAATGCAGAATCGGTAAAACTGCATAAATGAGGCAGATCAATACTCTTTTTCAAACAGAAAGCCACGTCGGAACAAATTGTTCGGGCGTGGCTTTTTATAAAAAAAGTGGAATTCGTATCAATTGGGAAATAGGGTTGAAATTATTTCTATAAAATGATATGATAAAGAAGTGATATAAGTTTGAAAACGGAGGCAGTTTGAAAGATAAATCTTTCAAAGGGGAGTTTTGTCCTTTCACAGCCAACCAAAAACGCGAAACTTTATCAAGACGTACAAAACATCCCGTGTCAGCGAAAGGATGGTCATAAGCATGAAACGTAACGGAGCCATTGATTTATTAAAACTGATTTCCGCACTTTTTATTGTGGTAGTCCATAGTAGTTATCCATCTGATTTTGGGTTTGCAATGAATGCAATTGCAAGATTTTCTGTGCCCATATTTTTTATGATCACAGGTTATTATGTTGTGCAATCGGAGGACAAAGAGGGTTGTCTGAAAAAACAAATCATTAAATTAGCAAAGTATTATGTTTTTTATGAATTCCTCTATGTGTTTTATGCGTTTTGCCTTGCGCTGGTTCAACATGACTTGCATAATTTTAAAGTGGCATTCTTATTGACTTTGAAGAATTTTTTCATCAGCCCGGTTGTTGGCATTCATTTATGGTATGTTGTGAATGTGATTTGGGTGTTGGTGATCATATCGATTTTCCGTAAATTCAGTCAATTGACCTATTTGTTTGCCGGAAGCATTTTGTTGCATGTTGCGGGAATTTTACTTTCCCATTTGTCTGTTCAACTGCTTCATTGGGAACTGCCTTTGGCTTATACACGTAACTTTTTGTTTTTTGGATTGTTTTATGTGATGCTTGGGTACTTTCTACAACGAGTAGACATCGAAAAACTTAAAAAATATCGGGTTTGGCTGTTGCTTGTTGGGGTAGGTATGGCAATTGCACAGAGCGGAGAACGATATTTGTGGACAACTGTTTTTCACTCGGTGTTTGCGGATTATTATTTTACCACCATCGTTGCTTCCATCGCACTGTTTCTGTTTGCGCTGTGCTGTGAAGTGAAAAATAAAACAATCGCAAAAATCAGCCGTTATTCCATGCCGATTTATTTTCTACATATCTTCGTCATTCAATTATTATGGCTTTTCTGTTACAATGCCACTGCACAGATGAGAGGTTCTATCCTCGGAAACACGGCTTATATTTTGTTGGTGTGCGTCCTTTCGGGCGGTTTGTATGCGCTTGTGAAGAAACTTTTTACGGTTCTACGCAACAAAATAAAACCAGAACCACAAAACATACACAGTGGAATAGAATAAAAATAACTGGCAAGTCGTTTTATTGATGTGGAAAGAAAATGGATGCGATTTTTCGGGTGAAACAACGCCAAAACTAAAAAATCGGTTGTGCAAGCGGGGGAATAGCTTGAAACAGACTGTCTCTATCTTGTCAATTCAAAGTTTGTAAAAACCCATTTTCCATTTTGTATTCATATTTAAAATCATATTCTTTCTGATCAATACTATTTTTTCTTTCTTCATCCAGAAGTGCAACCGTTACATGATATGCAATTTTCTGTTCCGTTTCTCTAATGATTTGATGTGTTTCTTCGCCGGCTGTGATGTCGGAGCCACGATCTGCCGCGATACCGTATAATTCCCCGTCTATGTCCCGATACAAGTCTCTTGCCAACAAACCGGAAATGATTTCATCGGAAAAAATTTCTTTTAAGTAGGTTTCTAATTCTGAAAGAGTATGGAATTGTTCAAAATCAGCGAGGGAATAGCTTTTTCCATCAAGTGATTTTTCTTTTGCTTCTGCTGTTCCTTTGACCTTTGTCCCCATATCAAACCACCCATACGCTTCCACTGCCGCTTTGTAGGCTGATTCTATTTGTGCATCGGTTGGCGTAGTTTGTGGGTTCTTTGTTTCTGTCTGAACGACAACGGGTTGTTCTGCCGATTGGGAAACCGTTGGAGCAGACGGATTTGCCTGTACATTGGGATTCTCTTTCGGTATTGATGATTTTTTTGGTGAAGAATTGATTAAGGTACAACCGCAAAGTAATAACAACAAGAGTGCGAAACCGAAACAACATAATTTGGCTTTCATAACAACCTCCTGAATTTTTGAAAAATTTCTATTTACTACTCCTCTTTATTTTATTCTATTTTTGAGGAAATTACAACAGAATTTTCTTGTAGTTCAAAGCAACGGAAGCTTTTTTTACATACCAATAAAACACTTCTGATGCGAAAGTAAACAGAAGTGTTTTGATATGTTCGGTGAATCGCTTAAATGAGATATTCGATTAAAATTTTATTAAAAAATGAAATTTATTTATAAAACAGTTAAGAACTGTATTATTTTTTAACAAGTTTCGTTTACACTGTTCTTATGATGGTTATGGGAAGGATTATGGTATCATGAATCAATTACAGTACGAATATGAAACAATCACTGACAGAGAAATTCCTGTCATCACTTGTTATCCGCAAGGTGCGGAACAGTTGCCGTTGGTGCTTGTCAATCATGGAACAAATGGATGTGCTGAAGGAATACTGCCGTTTGCAAAACGCATTGCAAACGAAGGCTTTTTCTGCGTTTGTATCGATGCATATTGGCATGGAAAACGCAGTGACGGAACGTTACAGGAAAAGTTAAGTCCTTTGGTCTATAAGAAAAATTATCTCGAATTGTTATTACATATGGCGGATGACATGTCGGCAATCATCAATTATTATGAAAAAGACGCTCGGGTGAATCCGAAAAAAGTGGGAATGACAGGAATCTCACAGGGTGGATATGTCGCCTTTCTGACAATGACCAAAGACAATCGAATTACGGCTGCGGCTCCCATCATCGGTTCGCCCGATTTAACCGATCAATATGGAAACAGCCCTCCTTGGCGTGAAATTGCACCTGAGGTGCAAAAGGAAGTCCGTTTGCACAATCCACTCGAACAATATGAAAAAATGAGTGCCACAGCACTGTTGATTCAAAACTGTATCGAGGACAAAATAGTCCCGATTACAGGAGTAAGACGGCTTGATTCGGTTTTAAAACCATTATATAAAAAAAATCCCGATCAATATCGGTTGATCGAATATCCCGTACTTGGACACGAAGTGACCGACGAAATGTTGGAGAATGTTGTTTTATGGATGAGTGAAAAGTTGAAGTGAAGATAGCGTTCTTCCACTGTTCTGCAAGGCTTTTTTGCCAACCTCTTTCGCATAGATTTCGATGAAACAACAGGTGCGGCAGGGTGCCGTTTGCAACTATTCGAATTGAAAAGCGACATGAACAGGAAACAATTCCCCATTTAAACGTGAAAAAACGATATGGAAAGAGAAAACTCTTTTTCATATCGTTTTTTATCATAACGTTTGTTTTATTCAATGTGAATTCCGCCAGAATCGGGGTAACTCACAGCATAAGGCAGGGTGATTCCGGTTTCGCCATGCCGTGGGGGATAGGTTGTGGCGTTGTTTTTGATGGTCAAAACACAGTCTTTCCCGTCAGTACCTTCTTGTATTTTACAGATATAACAGCTTTCGTTTTCAAACAACGCCCATTCCCCTGCAAGTGTATAACCTCCGTCAAATTGTTCCGAGGTATAAACCAACGCCGATGTGTTCAACTGCTCTTTGCAAAGGCTTGTTTGAAACTCTTTTGATAAAAGATGAGGAAAACAGGAGAGAAGCAAATACCACCGTCCGTTGCGATTCAAAATCTGTGGTGTTTCGCATCTCTTACAGTAACCGGGAAAAAGAATTGGCGGCAGCATTTTCCAATGAATCAGATCATCCGATTTTGCAAGGGCAATACAACCTCTGTCCTCCATTTTCCCATCCCGTAGACGGGTGTTAATGAGGGTGTAAACAGATTCCTCACCTGGCACTCGAAACAAATAAGGATCACACCAACAGGCGCATCCATCGGGGTTTGCGTTCATTTGTTCCCGTGTTTCATATTCCTCACCGTAAACAGGCAAAACAGGATTCTGTGTGTACCAGTCCCAATGATACAAATCATCGCTGAATGCAAGACAAATGCCTTTTGCTTGATCGGTGACAAGCATTGCAAATCGGTTTTCAAAAGCAATTACACTGCCTGTCGCAATGTCGGTTACCCCCCGTTCGGGGTCGGGGCGAAGAACAGGTGCATGTTCTTCCCACTGCACAAGGTCACGGCTTGTTGCATGGCCAACAAGCCAAATCGGTTTGTTTAATTCCGGTTCGGGTCGTTCGTCATAGAGAAAATATAAGTGGTAGACACCATCGGGCGCACGGTAGAGCCAGTGATCCCAGAGGGAGCCTTGTTTCGGTAAATAGTTGATTGTTGTTTTTTTCATGATGGTTTCTCCGAATGTATGTAATTGATTGATTTTAAAATAGTATGGTTGGGTTAGAATGACAAGAAAGAGATCAAATTGATTTAAGAACAATGTAAGAAATCTATTAAATATGTATTTTTTGAAAATACGAATATTAAAAACATTGGTTGTTGATTTTATTCATAATTTTGTTGTGTTATATAAATGTTAATTAAGTAAAATAAACATCAATAAATTGGAGAGTGAATTTATTTTGTCTTGCATATTAGATATTGACAAGATCGAGAAAGAGTTTATGTTAGGTTATAAACTTTACGCTATTATACAACATCCATCAAAAAATTACAAGTACTGGAATAAAATTGTTGTAAAAGGTCTAATAGCAAATATCCATGTCAGATTCCTTCCAAAAACATGACAAACACTAAAAAACAGAGCAGTTGCACCAAACCCGCAACTACTCTGTTTCAATTTCATCTTATTAAATAGAACAATTCTTACTTGCTAAATACTCGCTCTTAAACCTTCAACAAAATCAAAATATAAGCCGAAGTAATAACTGTAAAGATCAACGAAAAGGCAAACGCTGTGCGAATGACTTTGTTTTCTTCTCCAATTTTGTCGATGGAGGCTGCGGCATTCTGCAGTTTTGCGGGAGAAATAACACTTGCCAAACCACCGCCGAACGCCAAGCCTGCGGTGATGATGATAATGGCTCTTTGACCAAGACCAAGGTTTGTGGAGGTAGCCATGGTATATTTTGAAAACATAGCTATGGTGGAAGCTTCACTTCCTGTAATGAATCCGCCGAACAAACCGATAAACGCAACAATTCCACCATATGCCGAATGGAACACACTTGCAGAAGCATCTGCCAATACTTTAATCATACTGCTTGTTTTAAATGTTTTTGTTGCCATATCAAAGCCGGACATGTTCATCACTTCACCGATTGCAAAGAAAACGGCTGCTGCAAAAACCGGTCTGGGTGCACGTTTGCCCCACGCTGACATGGTATCTTTGAGCTGTTTTTTTGTGGGGCGAAGAATGAAAATTGAAATGATGGTGCTGACAAGAATCCAGGTATAAGCATTCCATAAAAATCTTGTTCCGATGGGGGATCCGTCTGCGGTTAGCCCATTGATCGGGAACAACATGACACGATAGAGTTGATTAAAAATATCTTTTGGTACATTTAAAATAAGGATAATGGCGATTAAAATAATCCAAGGAGAAAGTGCTTTGAGCAAAGGATATTCTTTCTCATATTGGAGTTCTTCTTTAGTTAAATTGCTTTTATCAATGATTTTCTTGCCGGTTACTTTTAAATAAAGAAGCATGGCAAGAATAACGCCAACACCGCAAAATACACCGGTTAAAACGACAAGATTATCTACTTTATTTGTAAAATAAGAAATAACACCGATGACAGCACCTGTAACCAAACAGGGGAGCAATCCTTTTTTAACACCCTGCCATTTTCCTGTAATCCATAACATGGAAAGACCGATCATTACGGAAGTAAGCGGTAGGAAATAGGAAAAGATTTGACCGACATCGGACAATGTAATGGCGGTTCCGGCAGAAAGGATTCCTGCATTTGCCAAAAAGCCGTTTGCCATGTCGACAAATACAACGATTGGCGCACCGAGGAGTGCATATGTACACAAAGAATCATATCCGATTGCAGGAAGGGAAATTGCAACATAGGTGGAATAACCCATTCCCAATAAAATTGGAGGAAGCAGGGAAACAGGAGTTGCTCCGACCGATACCATTAAGGTGCCAAATCCAATGTTGATGAGCATAATTTGTACCGCTTTGTTATCGCTTGCAATTGTTTTGATAAAAATGATAATGCGTTTTAAAGCGCCGCTCTTTTCCATCAAAGCCATTTGCAACAAGGAGGTTGCAACAATCAACGATACGGAAAACGACTTGATGAAACCGGCTGCGGCAGATCGTGCGACCACTTCAATAGTGGTGTGGAAAAACAACACAACAACGACCGAGATGACAAGCAACCCGATAATTCCGGAGAAATCAGCCGATTTTTTAAACACAACTAATAGGATAACAATGACTAAAATTGACGCAAGTGTAAGAAAAAGTGGCATTTTTTAT
>Ga0183099_1000945_pt1 | contig 18140 bp, 15 predicted proteins | sample Biomet1_FD_127788 | JGI IMG/M metagenome (GOLD analysis project Ga0183099, IMG submission 127788) | Microbial communities from bioreactor (seeded with anoxic lake sediment) at LBNL, California, USA - Biofuel metagenome 1 | ecosystem: Engineered > Bioreactor > Anaerobic > Unclassified ... | reverse complement strand
TGCTGCCAGATCCCACGGAGCTACCGGAAAGAAACCGAGCGTACCGTTACACCAGCGTACATAGGGCGGCGTGTCTTTTGATTCCTGCGCGGTCGGAGTAACTTTGTATTTGAGCGTGAGGTCAGAAAAATAGCGGAGGGATTCAATAAATTTGGGATCAGTGACCGTTACTTTTTTCTTTGACCCATCAAGAAAGTCCGCGCCGTTTCCCCAGACGAACTGAATGAACGACCAGTTCACATCGAGACTTGTGCCCCACTGGTCTGTTTTTCCGTCTCCGTCGGTATCTTTTGTGAGTTTTCTGCATACATCAAGAAATTCGGCAAAAGTGTACGGTTTGTCTTTGTCGGGCAGGGGAATGCCTGCTTTTTTGAACAAATCAACATTATATCCGAATGCAAACGGTCCCAGATCTTTGGGAAGCGCCCATATGTCTCCCTTGCCGAGTGTTTCGCCGTCATAACGGTATTTTTTCAGAGCGTTTTCGTACAAGTCCGAAAAATTCACTCCTGCTGCGCTGTTCACATACGGTTCAAGGTCGAGCAGTCTGTTTTTATCGACATATTCGCGCACTGATTCCGGCCCGACGTAAAATATGTCGGGCGGTTCGTTGGAGGAAAACGCGGCGTTTATTTTTGCTCCGAACTCTGCCTGCTGCACGGAAAGGAATTTGATCTTCACACCGGGGTGTTCGACTTCAAAACGATCGATCAGTTTCTGGAATATTTCCCGTTCCTGATCATTTGCATAATTCATCCAAGTGATTTCCTGTGCGTGCGCTGTTGCAAACGACAGGAAAAGACAGAACGTGATAAGAGAAAAACGCTTCATATACTATCCTTGCTGTTACGATTGAGAATTCTGCCGCCCTGTGTCGGGTGCGAAACGATTTTTTCTTCAGGCTTTCAGAATAGTACATTTTTAAATACAATACTAATTTGTGATATGTATCACATATATACAGTATAAAACGGTTAAAGTCAATTCATTTGTTATATTAATAGGCATATATATGCTATATAAGTGATAAAATCATAAAAAACGGGAACATATTCATAAGTTTAAGAATAGTTATATATATCAATTTTTCGGCAATTAATATACCATGTTCATACTGTTGTACAGATATTCACAAAGGCCTCGTACCGGTTCAGACCTGCTGCAGGCAGGGAGTAATGGGAGCCTCCGTTAACGAGCCGCCTGAGAATATTCGTCCTCAAGAACGCTGAGCTGCGTTCTAAGGTCTTCTATTTCAGTCTCCCAGAACGCTTTGCATCCCCACTCAGGATACCGGGCGGAAAAACCCTCATCATTGTACTGCGCAGCCGTCCACGACAGAAAATAAATCATGCGCATAAAGCGCAGCGGTTCTACGAGACGGAGCTGGCGACGAACGTCGGGCGGGGAAAAACAGCTTCCGGCACACACCTGCGTTTCGTCAGGGCGTATAAATTCTTCATATCCGTTGAGAAGCAGTTCTATTTCTCGTTCTGACCCGCTTTTGTAGCCGGGGAGGAGCAGCCACAGATCCTGCACTGCAGGTCCGTTCATCATGTCGTCGAAATCTATAAACGTTATACTGCTAACGCTGGATTCGGCTGTTGCACCGTGTTCGAGTATATTGCCGCGGTGACAGTCTCCGTGAATACGGCTGAACCCTGCGTTGTCGTATATGCCGTTTTCATCAGCCTCACCGAAAACGGATGCGTACGCGTCGAGCACATAGTCGAGCGCACTGCTGCACACTCCGGTGAATTCGCGCTGAAGTACCGGGGTAACGAGATTCTGCTCGAGCAGTGCGTTGATGTACGGAATCGTTGTCTGCTGCGGCGTACACTGGAGCCTGTGGGGCGCGGTCCGTTTCTGGCCAGCCAGATGCATGCGTGCTACGGCGCGGCCCGTGCGGATCCAGTCCTCTTCCGTGTAAATATCAAAAGTCCGCGCGCGAAGACGGGCAAAAAGGGCGTAATATACAGGCAGCCCGCCTGCGTTGAACGTTCCGACCGTTTCACCAGTCTGAGTCTGATCTCCGAGGGGAGGTACCGCGGGAACTTCGGATTGCACGCAGTCGGAAAGGAACGTGTGTTCTTCCTCTATTCCTTCTCTGGTCCATCGACCGGGACGGTAAAATTTTATAACGTATTCGCTGCCGTCGTCAGCCGTGAGCCCGAAGACGCGGTTTACATAACTGTTGTACGGTACGATCGTTCCGTCGAAACGCAGGCCCGAAAACGACTCTGCGCAGTCTATGATGATGTCCGGCGTGAGTGTTGAAAAGAAATTCTGCTTCATAGTGACTGTATTATCAACTATGAAGCAGAGAATTGCAAGGAAAAAATTATTTTACAATTTCAGGATAATCGTTCACGTTGAGCGACGCTACGTTCGGTGTGCGTCCGTCCTGACTCTGTGGAATGGTTATTTTTCCGCCGCGTACGGCGTCGTATATCTTATCTGCTCCGGGAACTGTGCAGTCTATTCCCGTTATGCTCCAGTTATTATCGCATTCCGGCATGAGCGTTCCGGCTTTTGCAACATAATCGCTGATAAGGTCGCGGACCGCAAGACCCGAGTTGTAGACGAGATCGTCCGGTCTGCTGCTGATAAGGCCTGCCTTTGACAGTCCTCCGTACCGGTAATTGTTAAGTGCAAGCGTGAGCACCTGATCGTCGGCAAGAGGTGCGCCTTTGTATGTGACGTTTTCGATGCGACTGCCGGCCGGTTTTGAAATATTAATTTCATAATTTACACCCGCGAACATGTCGTAGTTGTAAAGTCTTATCGCAGGATTGAACGAAATGGTCACATCGCCCGGCTTCTCGGTGTTAAAGAAGTTTCCCGCCTGCTGTTCCATAATTGCTTTGAGCTGTTTACCGGTCACACGCACAGCCATGAGCGTGTTGTCGTATTTATATACTTTTACGCCGTCGCGTTTATGAAAACTGCCTTTTGTCAGATTGCTGGAAGAATCAAAGAGTGCGGCAAGCGAAACGTCAGCACCTGTCGTTTTCATCTGAACTGTGTTTATAAGATCGATGAGAGCTGTATCCTCTACGACTGCCGCAGGAATTCCGGGAAGGTCTTTCCAGTAAAGGGAAGGTAGAAAGTCTGCTCCGATCTGGCCGACGACTGTTTCCGCGATCGCGGTGCTTTTTTCGTCTACGTATTTCATGAGTGCGAGCATGTCTTTGTCTGCTTCGACACCGGCGTTCTTTACAGGAAGTATTTCAGCAGACGCGCCGGTTTTCTGCCATGAATCAGTTCCACGCGTCATGACGAGGGTAACTTTGCCGACTGCGGTACCGTGTACGCCGGGTTCGACCATGACTGTTCCGTTGTCCAGTTTTTTGGCAAAAGTGGAATGTTCGTGTCCGATCAGAAAGGCCGCTACTTGTGTTCCGAATTTTTCCGCAACAGTGTCCATGCCGTCCGTATCGTATTCGCCGTCCTGTCCGTAATGTGCGAGCACGACAATGACGTCTGATTTTTTGAGTATTTCGGGAAGAATGGTTCCGAGCTCGTCCATCGGAGTTGTGAACGTCATGTTGTTGAAATGTTCAGGGTTGGATGCTTCCCAGTTGGGAACGTGTGGGGCGGTGAGTCCTACGACGGCGACGCGGACGCCCTTAACTGTCTTTATAATATATGGAGCGACGAAGCGTGTTCCGTCTTTTTTGTAAATGTTAGCGGCGAGCACGAGCGCCCGGGATGATTGTATATTTTTCAGAAGATTTGAAAACTCAAAATTAAATTCGTGGTTACCGAGTTCCCATGCGTCGTAATTCAGACTGTTCATGGCTTTGATCATGGGATGAATACTGTCGCCGCGAAATTCCTGAATAAGGTTGTCCTGAACGGAATCTCCGCAGTCCAGAAGGAGAAGATCAGGATCTTTTGCGCGTTCTGTTTTGATGACGGTCGCCGCTTTTGCAAGCCCTCCGTCGAACGGCGTGCCGTAAGCATAATCCGTGGGATATATCATCCCGTGGATGTCGCTTGTTTCAAGAATAGTGATGGTGACGGATGTTCCTGAAGCGGGAGCGGCGGCGTCTTTGGCGTTTGCATACGGAGCTAGGGCGAATGCAAGCACAAGTGCGAACACGCCCGTAAGGCGGTTCAGCATGGTTCTTTTGTTCATAAAGAAAATCCTCTTGTTACTGACAATATTACATAATAATAACAGAATCGTGAGGAATAAAACAGTGTTAGGTTAGAAAAATAATAAAAAACGGGCGGTACGGCCCGTTTGGAAATAACGCGCTGCTGCCTGTTATTACAGAAAAAATTCAGACGACAGGCGCTGCGTATCGTGCATTATTGCTGTACGGAACAGTGTGCGCCGTTAGCGGCGGACGCGGTGTTCTTACCTTCCGCGAACATTTCCTTCATCGTTCTCCAGCCGAGGACGGCGCATTTTACGCGTGCGGGCATTCTGGAAATGTCTTCGAGCGAAGCGGCCTCGTCAAGTTCTTCAATTTCTTCCTGTTTGGCCGTTCCCTGGATCATGCCCATGAATATGTTCGCAAGACGGAGTGCTTCTTCCTTGTCTTTTCCGATTACGAGATCGAGCATCATGTCTACCGATGCCTGCGAAACGGCGCAGCCGCTGCCCGTGAACGAGCCGTCGGTTATTTTATTATTGCCGTCGATTTTCAGATTCAAGGTGATGTTGTCGCCGCAGCTCGGATTGACGCCGTTCAGAACCAGCGAAGGATCTGACATATCTTTTTTATGTGAAGGATTCAGATTGTGTTCGTTTAATATTTCCCGGTATAGTTCTTTCGTTTCCATAGAAGTCCTCCGTCAGTCGTTATATCCCATCCATTTGCGGACGTTTTTTAATGTATCAAGAAATCGCACGACTTCATCTTCAGTGTTGTAGAAATACATGCTTGCCCGGGCCGTGGACGGAACGTCGAGATACGCGCCGAGCGGCTGCGCGCAGTGGTGGCCGGCGCGTATTGCTATATGCTCTGTGTCTAGAACCGAAGCGATGTCGTGCGGGTGTACGCCGTCGATAGTGAAAGTGACGATGCCGCAGTGAGCGTTTCCGTCGGGACTGCCGAGAACGCGGACGTGCGGTATGAGTTTCATGCCTTCGATCAGCTGCACGGCGAGAGCGTTGTCGTGCTTGGCGATAGCGTCCAGTCCGACGTTTTGTATGTACGTGATCGCGGCTTCAAGGCCGACCGCTCCGCCTGCGTTCACTGTTCCAGCTTCGAATTTTGCCGGAAGTTCAGCCCACGTCGCGTCTTGGCGCGTGACGTATTCGATCATTTCGCCGCCGCGGAGGAAGGGGGGCATTTTGTTAAGAATGTCTTGTCGCCCCCAGAGCACGCCGCAGCCTGTGGGACCGGTGAGTTTATGCCCGCTGAACGCGAGAAAATCCGCGTCAAGGTCCTGAACGTCAACTTTCATATGCGGAACGGACTGCGCGCCGTCAACAACGACCACGGCGCCGTTTTTATGCGCGATCGAAGCGATCTCTTTTACCGGATTTGTCACGCCGAGCACGTTGCTTACCTGCGTGACGGCAACCAGTTTTGTTCTGGGCGTTATTTTTGACCGGGCTTCTTCAACTGTGAGTTCGCCGGTTTCTTTGCTGCATTCCATGTAAACGAGCTTCGCGCCTTTTGCTTTACACACCATCTGCCACGGAAGGATGTTGCTGTGGTGTTCCATGATCGAAACGACAATTTCGTCACCTTCTCCGATGAAAGACATTCCGTACGAATACGCGACGAGATTGAGCGATTCGCTCGCGTTGCGGGTGAATATTATTTCACAGTCGTGAGCCGCGTTAATGAACTGCGCGGCCGTGTGGCGTGCGTCCTCGTACGCTTTCGTAGCGCGTACCGACAGATCGTACAGTCCCCTGAGCGGGTTAGCGTTGTTTTCATCGTAGAAATGCTTCATCGCGTCGATGACCTGGTGCGGCCGCTGCGCGGTCGCTGCGTTGTCAAAATAAATAATATCTTTGTTCTTTTCATTTGAAAAGAACGGAAAATCTTTTCGGTACGGATTATTCATGTGCGAACGCCTTATCAAGATAATTGTGAATCTTTGTTACGATCGTTTCGTCGGGAACAAGAGAAGCGACGCTTGAGACTTTGGCGCGCGCCATTATCTCTTCGGCAGCCTGTTTGCTAATGCCTCTCGACTGCATGTAGAAGAGCGTGTCTTCGCCGAGCCGTCCGATCGTTGCGCCGTGTTCGCCGGCAACGTCTTCCTCGTCGCAGAGAATGAGTGGTATAGATTTATTAACGACGCTCGGCGTGAGGAGGAGGGGTTCTTCCTGTTCGTTGCCTGTCGCGCCGGAGCAGCCGTTTTTAAAGTCGATCGAACCCCGGTAGGTCTTTTCTGCGGTATCGAGCAGCGTGCCTTTTACGATCATTTTGGAATCTGTTTTCTTTCCCAGGTGGCGCACGACGTAGTTCATATCGAGCTTCTGGCTGCCCCTGCACAGGTATGCCGTGTCCGACTTGAACGACGACTGATATGCGGAGAGCCTGGAGGCGACGCCTGCGAACGTTTCCTTTCCGCCAAGAATGATCTGCGTTATTTCTACGCGTCCGCCTTCTTCGCAGTCAGTTCCGGTGTCGTCGATCTGCGTGAACGACGAACCCAGCAACTGTACTTTTACGAGATGAATGAACGCGTTTTTTCCGGCGGAGCACAGCGTCCTTACAGTCTGGAATCCTGATGCACGTTCATCCGACGTGTACGAAATAATGACAGTTACCGAAGATCCTTCTTCCGCTCTGATTATCTGAGAGGAGGCAGTGCTGCTTCCGTCTGCCGGATTAAAGGCGATACATACGGGTTCTGAAACGTGCGTGTTTCTTGCAGCCGTTATAAGGGCGGGCCGGACTCCCGCATCCGTAAAAAGAGAATCGATGTTCTTTCCTACGCCGGTCGCTATACCCGAATACGTTCCTGCGTCAGAACCTGCGTCTGCTTTATACGAAACACCGGCGGGAAGAACGTTCTGTACGGGACTGTCCGCGCCGAGCACGGAAGCGCTGTATGAAAACGGTGCGTTGTTTATTTTGAGCCAGTTCCACGTGGGAGCCGGAATGTTGTTAATCGTCGTATGTATACTCATCACAAAGTTCCTTTCATCTCAAGACGGATGAGGTTGTTCATTTCTACCGCGTATTCAAGCGGCAGTTCCTTGCTGACAGGATTTGCAAAACCGCTGACTATCATGCTGCGCGCTTCTTCTTCGCTTATGCCGCGCGACATGAGATAAAAAACGGCTTCGTTGGAAATGCGTCCGATCTTTGCTTCGTGTCCGACATCCGCGTCGTCCGTGAGCACTTCCATCGCAGGAATCGTGTCGGAACGGGACTGGCTGTCGAGCATGAGGGACTGGCAGGATACAGAGGCTTTGCTGCCGGCCGCGTTTTTGGCAATATAGACTGCGGAACGGTACGTGCTTATACCGCCGCCTTTTGAAATTGATTTAGTCGTTATAACACTGGACGTGTGCGGCGCCTTGTGCACCATTTTGGCGCCGGTGTCGAGGTTCTGTCCGTTTCCTGCGAACGTAATGCCCGTGAATTCTGCGCGTGCCCGTTCACCTACGAGGTCGCTTTCCGGGTACAGGTACGAAATGTGCGAACCGAACGAACCTGATACCCATTCGATAGTACCGCCTTCTTCGACCTTGGCGCGCTTCGTGTTCAGGTTGTACATATTCTTGGACCAGTTTTCGATCGTCGAATACCGCAGGTGAGCGTTTTTGGCTACGTACAGTTCAACGCATCCTGCGTGCAGGTTCGCGACGTTGTATTTCGGCGCCGAGCACCCTTCGATAAAATGAAGGTCGGCGCCTTCGTCTACGATAATAAGCGTGTGTTCAAACTGTCCGGCTCCTTTCGCGTTCAGTCGGAAATATGACTGGAGAGGGAACGAAAGATGGACTCCTTTCGGAACGTACACGAACGAACCGCCTGACCAGACTGCGCCGTGCAGGGCCGCGAATTTATGGTCGCGGGGCGTGACCAGGTGCATAAAATGATCCTGTATCATACCGGCGTACGGACCGCGAAGCGCGCTTTCAAAATCAGTATATACCACGCCCTGTTTTGCAACTTCATCGCGTACGTTGTGGTAGACGAGCTCGCTGTCGTACTGGGCGCCGACCCCAGCAAGAGACGTTCGTTCTGCTTCGGGAATGCCGAGTTTTTCAAACGTATCCTTGATGTCCTGCGGAACGTTTTTCCAGTCGCCCTGCATTTTCGTATTTGGGCGCACGTACGTGGCGATATGTTCCATGTGCAGGTCGCTTATATCGGGACCCCAGTTTGTCAGTTTAAGTTCGTTGTATACTGCGAGAGATTTGAGTCTGAATTCTTTCATCCACGCGGGATCGTTTTTGTCGTCGGAAAGTTTTGCAACGATTTCTTCCGTAAGTCCGGGGTCGTTGCGGTAAAAGTCTTTTTCGTCGTAGCGGAAATCGTACATAGAACGGTCAATGTCGTTTACCTGTGTTTTCCCGCTTTCGTTCGTGTCACTCATGCGCTTCTCCGCCTCCCGTTCCCAGGAACTGTTCAAATCCGTGTTCGTTTATATCCTGTACAAGCGAACCGTCTCCTGTTTTTACGACAGTACCCTTGACGAGTACGTGCGTATAGTCTACGTGCAGGCTTTCAAGAATGCGGGTGGAATGGGTAATGATAAGAAGAGCGCCGTCCCGTTTTTTCTGGTATTCTTCGATTCCTTTTGAAACGGTGCGCACTGCGTCTACGTCAAGACCCGAATCGGTTTCGTCAAGAATGGCAAACGACGGGTTGAGCATGAGCAGCTGAAGTATCTCGCTCTTTTTCCGTTCGCCGCCTGAAAAGCCTACGTTCAAGTCGCGGGACGCGTAAGACGGGTCCATATTCAGCAGCTGCATGGCAGCCTTCAGGTCTTTCTGGAACTGGAACAGTTTTATGTGTTCTCCGGTACGCTGCTGGAGTGAACTGCGAATGAACGTTTCAAGCGGAATGCCCGGAACTTCAAGCGGGGTCTGGAATGAAAGAAACATTCCGTCTTTTGCGCGCTGGTCGGTTTTTTCACCGGTTATTTCTTTTCCATTATATAAAATTGTTCCGCTGTCCAAATGGTACGCGGGATTACCCATCAGTGTGTAGCCGAGCGTCGATTTTCCTGCTCCGTTCGGTCCCATCAGAACGTGTGTTTCTCCTTTTCCGATCTGAAGACTCAGATCATGAAGAACCTGTTTTTCATCTATACTTACTGAAATATGCTGAACATCAAGAAGCGCGTTTCCCATACAAACTCCTGTATACCGGTAATAAGGTTTAATAATCTATGTAAATACTAGGTATTTTCCCTGTCTTCAATATATACATATTACCGTAAAAAAGCAATAACATAAAGTCATGACCGGAATTTTCGAATGCAAAAAATATTCAATATACAGGTGTGTTATAATAGAAACGTACGGAGGTTATGTATGGCGTATTTGGTGAATTATACTGAAGTTTCGCAGGAGGGACTTGCATCTTCTCCCGTCGCTCAGGCTCTGGCCGGACTCCGGGCAAATGAAGCCCGTTATTACAAAAATAAATACAACGTTGATTTTACAGTCCGGAATGCGGCTGAAGACGAAGAGACGGTTGCGTACGTGCATCGTATTCTTCAAGACGAACGCGGTATCACGATCGGTTCCGAACCGCTTCAGACGTCGTGTTTTAAAATCGAGAGTCTTAGGATGGCGTACGTGTTTTATAAGTCAGGGCTCGTTATAAACGTTATGTACGATGAACAGGATGTAAAGAAACGGGCAGTCGGGATCAAGCTTTCGCAGGGGATGGAAATACCTGCCGAACTTCGGGAAAAATTCAAATTCGCCCGGCAGAAATCCAAACTTGCCGGGGAGATACGGGGTTCGTTTTTCGTAATAAAGGGAACGTACTAGGGCCACGGTCCGGTTCGTTCCGTGTCCGGCCGGATAAGTTACGGATTTTTTTTCTGTTTATTTCCCGCGTGGACAGCCGACGGATGGTTGAGCGGGGCGTGGGTGGTCATGGAAGCCGCACGGTCGAACGTTTTCTGTACGAGGAGCGCTTCGTCCGTACTGAGCGCGGCCCTGGTAAGGATACCCGTCCACAGTTCGCTCATATTGTCTCTTCCGCAGTATGAGAAGAATCCGATCTGCTGCAGGTCGTCCAGAATACAGTGTACGATGTTTGCTGCGTCCTGCCGGGTGACGGCTTCACGTCCGTTCGGATGCGGAATGATTCCGGCGCGGAACAGTTCGTAGCATACGATCTGGACCGCGTGACTCAGATTGTACGAGCCGAACTCCGCACTGGAGGGAATAGTGACGGCGAAGTCGCACGAATCTATTTCTTCGTCGGTCAGACCCGCCTGTTCGTTGCCGAATATGACGGCAGCTTTTGCGCCGTTTCCGGCGGAATCTGTCGCGTTACCGACGATCTGTACGAGGTCTTCGGGGAGCAGCAGCGTTCCCTTCCGTTTCCGCCCAAGGCGGCGCGTCGTTCCCGCTGCCAGGCAGCAGTCGGCGGTGCCTTCCGCAATTGTGTCAAAATAGGATGCATTGTCGAATATATATCCTGCGTGAATTGCAAGCCGGTATACCGCTTCGCTGTCTATGTCGTCTTTTTTTGCCCGATGATCCTGAGTGTTTTTAAACCGCAGTTAGCCATGGCCCGGAACACCGAGCCGATATTCCGGCTTTCTCCCGGCCGGTCGAGCACGATCACAACGTTGTTAAGATTCATGCGTACAGTGTACCTGCTTCACGGCGGTTTGTTAATAGGACTGCGCGATCCGGTCAGAGCGTTTGCGTAAAGAAAAAAACGGGATTGAACAGCCGTACCGTGTCGAACGCTTCTTCTGCAGACAGTTTTTTTGAATGCTGGGCTGAAAACGCCTGGATCAGCCCGTTTTTATCTGTTCTTCCGGCCGTATATGCGGCGTTGGCACATACGAGGGGAACGGCCAGTTCGTCTGAAAAAGGATGGATCGACGACGGAACGGTGACGCAGTATTCTGAAATCAGATGAAGCATGCGGTGGTGCCGGGCGACAATAGTTTTTTTCTGCAGAAGAACAGCCGCGTACACCTGCGGGGGCGTGCAGCATCCTCGGGATGTGTGTACGAGACTTTCGTGCGCGTTGATGAAGGAAATGACTTCTGTGATAGTCATGTTCTTCCTGATAATGCTGACCTTTTCCGTCAGGTTGTATTCCATTACCGCGCGGCAGAGACTGTTTGCGTCAGAATTGATTTTTTGCCGTATTCCGAACGTTTTGGCCAGCTTAGACGCTTCGTTGTGCAGCGGATAACAGTATGCGAACAGCTGTTCGTGATCGGGAAGTTTTATGGAAAGCCGTGCGTCGCTGTGTTCCGCGGAGTATGCTCCGAACGCTTTAAGCAGAATGTCGATTCCGTCTTCGAGAAAACCGTTTTCCATAAAGCTGCAGAACGTATTCGGGGCTGACTGTCCGCAGACTGGTTTGTCACCGCAGCGGCACGCAGCGTATATACTTGCGAATGAAAGAAACTGATAGCAGCCCTGTTCAGAATGCCTGCTGTGTGCATATACGTCACGCTCGTTTTTTTTATACGTCGACATATATTCCTCGTCGTGCATTATGAACGTGTCCGGCGAATCAGGGGCTGATAGTATCTTATCCGGCAGCATAGCTGCTGCCGGATAGACCGACAGTGTCCGAACAAACCCGTAACTGCGGCACATGAACGGGGATAACTTCGATGCGGCGCTGTCGGGCAGGGTAAAATCAGTTCCGGATATCTGACTGACGTTTTTGGGATCATGTAACGTTACGGCGCATCCGTGTTCTGTAAGCGCGGCTGCGAGCCACAGATAGACGTACCGTTTCTCAGGGGAAAGTACGTCAGGAAGCGTCATCGAGTACACGGACGGAGTCATGGGGGACTGAAGAACAGCCGTTATCATACCGTGCGTACAACCGGCCGATACGGAAAGCCCCGCTGCAGCACAGGCACCGGCAAATACCTGCAGGTGTTTTTCGCTGTATGATTCAAGCGTTATACGCTGAGAAACCCTGAATGCTTCCGCGGTCACCGCGGTCTGTATGTCGTGCGGCATCTCGTAGAACGTTTTAAGTATCAGCGCGTTCCGGCAGCTGCCGTCGTTTTTGGGTATGTATATTCCCAGAAATTGAGTGTCCGAACGGCACGGACTGCCGGACGTAAAGATACATCCGAGGACGAGGGCATATTTCCGCAATACGGCTTTTTCAGGTACCGTAAACGGAATAGTTTTAAGCTGGGTGTAGAATTCGTTGAACCTGGAATAAAACCCGATGCACAGTTCGGCTGCAAAACAGTTGTGAAGCCTAAGGAACAGCTGCCTGTTTGGGTGTGTCAGCTGCTGTTCCGTATTGCTCTGATCAAAATGAGGCTGATGGTACGTACACGGTTCGGGAAGAAAGAAAAAACTGCACCCTGTATTCATGAGATTAAAACCAAGTTCGAGATCTTCAAATTCCCAGTGTTCGCCGAATTTGACGTTGAACTGTCCTGCAGCGAAAAAATCTTCCGAATGGAGCGACATACCGTGTGAATAAACGAACCGCCACTGTTCCTCTTCCGACATTTCATACAACCGTTCGTCTTCATACCACGGTAGTTTTTCAAGCATCGTAAAATCAGTACACAGCATTTCCTTGCCCGTGTTGCGAATGCTGAACGCAGTGAGCGACCGTCTGCGGCCGAGCAGTACGAGGTGGTTTGTCCGGTTCTGAATATCATAATGCGTTTTAATAAAATCGGGAGGAACGAGAATATCGTTGTCCATAAAAATAAGCACGTCGTAACGGGCCGCCGCCGCTCCTGTATTGCGCAGCAGCGAACGGTTCCGGCAGTGTGTCATTTTTTTGTATATGATAAGGCCGGGATGAAGTGCGCTGAAATAATTTACTACGGTGCCAGTGTTGTCCGATCCGGAATCGACGATTATTATTTCATATGGAAAACTGTCTTCTGTGCGCTGGCCGCATAGAAGTAGGAGGGTAGCGTACAGATAAGAAGCTCTGTTAAACGTCGGTATGACAACGGACGCACCTTTTTTCCACGACCGTTTACAGTTCACGAACGGCTTCCTGCATAACGCCCTGAAAAAGTCCGGAAGATTCGGCAAAGGCAGACGACTTCCGAATGTTTTGAAAGTTCGTCGAGCATGGAGAACACGTTCCTGATGTGTTGTTTCATGCTGAGAAGAATATATCCTTCGTTGAACAGAAGATGGAGAAAGATCGGAAGACGTCCGAATTTTATACATTCAGAGATACCCTTCATTGTCAGGTTCATTGCCTCTGCATACCGTTCTTTAACCCCTTCCCGGTTCTCTGACGGTTTTTCCTGAGAAATATTTTTTCTCAGCCTGAAGTCCTTGATCGTTTTTTCAATAACGTATACTTCCACTTTTTTTATGGCTCCCTTAAGAATAGTATATATCACTCAGCATGAAGTGTAAAGATAATTCAGAAATAGCGCAAAAGTAAAGAAATTGGTGTTTTTACGCTCAAAATATGCCAAACCAACTGTCTTTTGCCTTACATAAATGGAAATCTGCGTAAATCGCTCTGGCAATGTGAAATATTGATACGTATAATTTTAAGAAAAAAGGGAAGATCAGTAAAAGAAGGAGAAGAACTGAATGAGTTATTCGATCGAGCCGTCGTATACTGTGTCGGCTGAACTGACAAGGCTGCTGGTAAAAACCGGAACCGGTCCGGTGAACCAGTGGTTTTTTATAACCGGTGCTTGAAAATCACGAATAATGCAGTGAAATCATATGGTTTTGGTACTGGTTGCATATAATAATTATCCGGTCATCATAACAGAATATGCTCTGCTGGTTACTGCGCTCAATATGCACTTTACGGAAAAAATGAACAAAGTGCATATTGATGATCTGGATACTGATATTTTAATTTCATTCGCTGAATGGACCGGAACGGGAATGATAAAACCGAAAGATAAATCAGTAAATCTGAACGTGATAAAAAAAGAGCTCCGCGCGCGGTAAATTTTTCCTCCCGCGGAGCGTGTTAATTATTCCAGTTCGAACGCACCGGTATAGAGCTGATAGTATTTTCCTTTCTGTGCGATAAGCTCGTCGTGGTTACCGCGTTCTATGATTCGTCCGTGGTCTAGCACCATGATGAGGTCTGAATTCCTGACGGTCGAAAGCCGGTGTGCGATGACGAAAACCGTTCTTCCGTTCATAAGTGCGTCCATGCCTTTTTGAACGATCGCTTCAGTTCTCGTGTCGATAGAAGACGTCGCCTCGTCCAGAATCATAACGGGAGGATCGGCGACCGCCGCGCGCGCAATTGAAAGCAGCTGCCGCTGTCCCTGCGACAGACCGCTGCCGTCTCCTTCAAGGACTGTGCTGTATCCTTCGGGAAGCATGCGGATAAAATTGTCGGCGTTCGCAAGTTTCGCGGCTGCAATACATTCGTCGTCAGTCGCGTCGAGTTTTCCGTACCTGATGTTTTCCATCACCGTTCCTGTAAAAAGATTCACATCCTGCAGAACGACGCCGAGCGAGCGGCGAAGATCTGGTTTCCTGATTTTGGTAATGTTAATATCGTCGTAACGGATCTTACCGTCCGCTATGTCATAGAAACGGTTAATAAGATTCGTGATCGTCGTCTTTCCCGCTCCTGTTGCGCCTACGAGCGCTATCTTCTGTCCGGGTTCCGCGGTGAGCGCGATATTGTGAAGCACGAGCTCGTCGTCCTCGTATCCGAAGTCGACGTCGTCGAACACGATCCTTCCGGACATTGTCGTATAGGTGAGCGTTCCGTCCTGATGCGGATGTTTCCACGCCCATACGTCGGTACGTTCAGGGCATTCAACTATGTTCCCGTTTTCAAGTTTTGCGTTTACAAGCGTAACGTATCCGTCGTCCTGTTCACTTTTTTCGTCGAGAAAATCAAAAATGCGGGAAGCGCCGGCAAGCGCCATAACGACCATGTTGAACTGCATCGATACCTGTCCGATCGGCATGATGAAACTCCGCGACAGCGTAAGAAACGATACGATCGTTCCCAGCGAAAGAACGCTCATACCGGTGACCGTCAGATTCTTTACGCCCGCGATCGCTGCCGCTCCGCCGAGGATGGCGAGCAGCACATATAAAAGATAGCCCATATTGTTCACGACAGGCATTGTAACGTTTCCGTAAATATTTGCTTTCGTTGAACTGTGACAGAGACTGCTGTTTTTTTCGTCGAATTTTTCCTTTGACTTTTCCTCGTGGCAGAATACTTTCACGACTTTCTGGCCGTTTATCATCTCTTCAATATATCCGTCTACGTCTGCGATAGCTTTCTGCTGTTCCACAAAATGACCCGCGCTCTTTCCCACAAGAAACTTGATCATGTTAAGCAGAACGAACGTGAACACTGCGACGAACGCCGTAAGAAAAAGGCTCAGGTACAGCATCGAAATAAATACCGTGACTATAGTAATGACGGACGAAAACATCTGCGGAAGACTCTGTGAAAGCATCTGTCTGAGCGTGTCGGTGTCGTTCGTATAATAACTCATAACGTCGCCGTGGCTGTGCGTGTCGAAAAATTTCACAGGCAGCGACTGCATGTGCGTAAACATTTCATCGCGGATCTTCTTCTGTGTACCTTCCGCTATCACGACCATAAGCCGGTTGTAGAGCAGGGTAGTAAGGACTCCTCCTGCATATACGCTTCCCATGAGCGTCAGAATTTTAAGCAGACCGGAAAAATCCGGATTAGACGTTCCGCACAGCGGCATGATATATTTGTCTATGAGCGTCTGGAGAAAAAGAGACGCTGAAACGTTTGCAGCTGAACTTAGTATGATGAAAAGAACGACGAGTATCAGATATACCCTGTATTCCGACATGTACGAAAGAAGTCTTTTTATCGTTCCCGGCTTGAACCGTTTCATCGTACGTTTACCTGAAGAACCGGTGCCGCCGCGTACTGATTTTGTATTATTCATTTTCAGCCTTCCCTTTGTTCTGCGATTCGTAGACTTCCCGATAGATGCTGCTTGAAACGAGCAGTTCTGTGTGGGTGCCGACGGCGTTTACTTTTCCATCGTCCATAATTATTATTTTGTCCGCATCCTGCACGGACGTTATCCGCTGCGCGATGATAATTTTTGTCGTTTCGGGCAACCGTTCCCTGAACGCCTTTCTGATAAGTGAATCGGTTTTCGTGTCTACCGCGCTTGTGGAATCGTCGAGGATAAGTATTTTTGGTTTTTTCAGCAGGGCCCGCGCAATGCACAGACGCTGTTTCTGTCCTCCGGACACGTTCGTTCCCCCCTGTTCTATATACGTGTCGTACTTGTCGGGAAATTCCTGAATAAATCCGTCCGCCTGCGCGGCTTTGCACGCTTCGACCATCTCTTCATCAGTCGCGTTTTCGCTGCCCCACCGGAGATTATCCTTGATCGTGCCCGAAAAAAGTACGTTTTTCTGGAGCACCATAGCAACCTGGTTGCGGAGCGCCTCAATGTCGTATTTTCTTACGTCCGTTCCGCCGACGCTCACGGTTCCTTCTGTTGCGTCGTACAGGCGCGGAATAAGCTGCACGAAGCTTGATTTGGAGGAGCCTGTTCCGCCGAGAATGCCGACCGTTTCTCCCGGTGCGATTGAAATAGAAATATTCTGAAGAACAGGTTTATCCGCTTTACGAGCGTAGGAGAACGTTACGCTGTTAAACGCAACGGAACCGTCTTTTACGATGTGAACAGGATCGTCGCAGTTTTTTAAGTCGCTCGTCTCTGAAAGAATTTCAACGATGCGTTCCATAGAAGCGCGGGATACGATCACCATGACAAAAACCATGGAAAGCATCATGAGACTCATAAGAATCTGCATTGTGTACGTTATAAGCCCCATAAGGTCGCCGGTGGAAAGCCCCGCTGCAGGATTGTTATTAGAAGCTACGATAGCCGGGGCACCGAGCCACGAGATGAGTATCATGGCCGCATAAATACAGAACTGCATGAGCGGAGCGTTGAACGCGAGTATCTTTTCGGCTTTGGAGAAATCCCGGTAGATCGAATCTGAAACGACGCCGAATTTCTGCTCTTCAAAGCTTTCGCGGGTGAATGATTTTACTACGCGCATACCCCGCAGATTTTCCTGTACTAAATTATTAAGCCTGTCGTACGTTTTAAACACGCGCTTGAACGTGGGATGCACGTACGAAGCGATAAAAATCAAACCGAATCCCAGAACGGGAATAATTACAAGAAATATGACTGCTATGCCCGGATGAATCCTGAAAGCCATGATAAGGGCAAAGATCATGATGAACGGACTTCTGAATATAGCGCGGAGAATCATCATGTACGAGTTCTGAACATTCGTAACGTCCGTTGTGAGTCTTGTTACGATGCTCGCTGTTGAAAATCTATCGATGTTGGAAAAAGAAAAATTCTGCACGGCATAATACATATCGTGCCGTAGATTTTTTGCAAATCCCGCCGCCGCGATCGAGGCGCTCCGTCCGGCAAGAAATCCCGCAAGCAGAGACACGGCGGCGCATATAATAAGCACGGCACCGAGTTTGTACACCAGGCTCATGTCTTTTTTGTTAATACCGTAATCGATCAGATACGCCATAAGCGTCGGAATAAGCACTTCCATGACCGATTCGAAGATTACGTATACCGGCGCAAGAATTGAATCCTTCTTGTATTCACGCATACTTTCCATAAGTTTTTTTATCATCATACGCTCCTAATAAATGTCCTGTTTAAAAAAGTCACACGGACGTGCGCGTGACCGGATTATTGTTTTTCGAGGAGATTCTCCTTTATCCGCTGAAAAAAAACGTACATCGTCTCAAGCTCCTGCTCAGAGAAGCCTTTTCTGAGTACCGATTCAAAGTAATCGAAATCTTCCTTCATAAGAACTTTCAGGCGGTCGGCTTTTTCAGTTAGAACGATTTTTTTCTTTCTTTTATCGTGTTCGTCAGGAAACCTCATAATAAGTCCCTTTTGTTCCATAAGCCCCAGCACGTTTGAAGCTGCAGCACGTGTTATAGTAAAATGCTCTTCGATTGTTTTCTGATACACATTACGGCCTGCATCGTTGTTTTCCGCAAGAA
>Ga0183099_1000944_pt1 | contig 18142 bp, 19 predicted proteins | sample Biomet1_FD_127788 | JGI IMG/M metagenome (GOLD analysis project Ga0183099, IMG submission 127788) | Microbial communities from bioreactor (seeded with anoxic lake sediment) at LBNL, California, USA - Biofuel metagenome 1 | ecosystem: Engineered > Bioreactor > Anaerobic > Unclassified ... | reverse complement strand
TCATTTCGTTTCACTGTCTTTGTATTCACTTCTAAGAATAGAATAAATTATCTGATCCAGATATCCGCGTGAGCTCTTGTAATTCTGCCGCAGAATACCATCCCTGTGCATTCCCAGGCTTTCATAAAGAGATATGCCGATCTTATTATCAGGATAGACATCAAGCCAGAAGCGGTTTGTATTTGTTTCTTCAAAGCAGTATCGAATGATCCCCGCCATCGTTTCCCTGCCGTACCCCACTCTCTTTTCAGAAATCGCGATTCTTCTGAGCTCGAAGATCTCTGACTTGAAGTCAAATCGGATCAATGCATAACCTATTATGCTGCCGTCTGTTTTTTTACGGAATACCAGAACCAGATGATTCGGATCCTTGATCTCCTGCCTGTGCTCCTCTACGGTACCGATCCATATAAAATCACGGTTATCCTTATGGGTTTCCAGTTCAATAATCTTTTTAATGTCTTCTTCACAAGCTTCCTGCAATAAAAGCCGTTCTGTTTCAATAACAGTTTTTCTGTTCATTTTATGCCTCCTATATTACCAGTACTTACCTTGCATATTCATCATACCACACTTTCTTGTAGGATTCACGAATGTTATAAACAGGAGAAATTTTTCCATATATTACACACTCCTTAATAATGGAAGCTATGATATACTTTCATCAATCTATTGAAAAGGAAGGATTATCATGATGAAAAAGCGATTCATTCAAGTGGCCGTTCTGGCATTATCCTTTGCAATTTTTACTGTGTTCAGCAGTCCATTTGATCTTATTTCCTTTGCAGCCCGGCCCGACCGAACTGCACCCACAGCTCCGTCGAATCTGAAAGCGACTGCCATTACAGACACATCTGTCTCCCTTTCCTGGACGGCATCCACAGACAATGTCGGTGTAAAATTATATGAGATCTATCTTAACAATACATATTTGGCCTCAGTTCTATCAACTACAACCGCCTATACAGTCAATGCCTTAAAACCTGCAACTTCCTATCAATTCTATATCAAAGCCAAGGATGCAAGGGGTAACATTTCACAAGCCAGCAATATCCTTTCTGTTACTACAACCGGGACGATTCAGCCTTTGACAAGAAAGATGGTCGGTTATTATGCAGCCTGGGCTGCATATTCCGGTTATACTCCGAATCAAATCGATGCCACCAAGCTGACGCATATCAACTATGCTTTTGCCAATATCGGTTCCGACCTGAAAATCACTCTGGGATATCCGGACATCGATTCCAATAATATTAAACTTTTGAATTCTCTCAAGCAGACAAATCCGAACCTGAAGACGCTTATTTCCATCGGTGGCTGGAACTGGTCCGGGAGATTTTCCGATGCTGCCCTTACTGACGCATCGCGAACAGCATTTGCAGACAGTTGTGTCAGTTTCATTACTCAGTATGGCTTCGATGGAATCGATCTTGATTGGGAATATCCGGTCAGCGGCGGTTTGACAACCAATGTCAAGCGAGCAGAAGACAAGCAGAATTTTACCCTTCTTCTTCAAAAAATACGTGAAAAACTGGATGCCAGGGGCGCTATTGATCAGAAGCATTATCTTCTGACCATTGCAGGCGGTGCAGGAAGCTCCTATGTAAACAATATTGAGATTACCAAGCTTCCTCAGTATCTGGATTATGCTAACATTATGACCTATGATTTGCATGGAACCTGGGACCGCTATACCGACCTTCTTGCTCCGCTTTATACCAATACAGATTCATCGCCTCAATACAAGGCCAGTGTGGATAACGGCATCTGCGCCTGGTTAAACGCTTCCTTCCCTGCGGGCAAGCTGGTGCTCGGCATACCTTTTTATGGCTATATCTATTCTTCGGTTAATAATTCAAACAATGGGCTGTATCAGACCTTTGCGGGTGCCAATTCTATCAGTTTTCAGTCTATCGCAACCAATTATTTGAACAAACCCGGATTTACACGGTATTTTCATTCCCAATCAAAGGCCCCTTGGCTGTTTAACGGTTCTGTTTTCATCAGCTATGAGGATGAACAATCGATTCCCTATAAAACGGATTACATCAAATTAAAAGGACTGGGCGGCGCTATGATCTGGGAACTCAGTCAGGACCCAAATGAGGTTCTCCTTAATACACTATATAACAATATTAAATAATAGTGAGAGGAGACCATATTATGGCGCAGTCATTTTCTGCCGTTCATTTACCCTACCACACGATGACGATAACCGGCCATGGCTTCGTTACAGCAGTACCTGATACTGCTGTAATCCATCTGGGAGTTCAATCGACCGGTTTTGATTTGTCCTCAATACAATCTGAAAATGCAAGAATCAGCAGTGATATCATTGATACCCTCCATAATCTGGGTGTATCAGACATCAAAACATTCCAGTACACTATAGAAAAATTATATGATTATCAAGAAGGAAAACAGATCGAGAAAGGATATTCCGTACGCAACATACTTGAAATCAAAACAGGAGATATGGGTCAGATTGGCAATATTATCGATGCTGCAGTCCGTGCGGGAGCAAACGTAGTTGATCTTATTTCATTTGTACTCTCGGATTCTGATCCTTATTATCAGCAAGCATTGAATTTGGCAGTCGATAATGCAATCGAAAAAGCAAGATCGATTGCAGCTAACCTCAGGATCATGTTTCACCCCATCCCTGTACGGATTGTTGAAAGCTCCGCATCCCCTGTACCTTACCAGCAGTTTGACCGTGGGGTCGCTGCAACCCCGATCGTATCAGGCACATTGAAAATCGAAGCGTCGGTTGTTGCAGATTTTACTTATTAGAAAACCTTTACACGATGAAGCATATGATGAATAACGACAGGATTAATTAAGGGCAAGGATTCATCCTTGCCCTTTTCCATCTCTTTCCCGTATTGTAACTTTGATCCTATCTTCCGGCTACTTATTGACAATCAGGGAATTTTTAAATATTTATATTATGTAATGTTAAGCGGTCATGCTTTCCTTCCAGTCTCTAGGAAGATATTTCTGTAACAATCTAGATCCTTCTTCATTGATGCAGTAAGAAATACTTAGTTCGCCGTCTTTGTCTAATTCCACCTTGGAATCATCGATCAGACCGTTTTCTTTCATTGATATTAAAATATTGCTTACATTCGGTTTTCTGAATTGTTTTTCATTACCATATTCAGATTTTAATTCCTGCATTAAGTAATCGACTGTAGCTTCTTTCACGGTTGATAAAAAGTGCAGCACTCTAAAAGTCAAAGGTAAGATATTTCTTTTCATGATTATTCTCCTTTTTTCGCAAACATTTCAAGCGGATTAACAACAACCAGCATTGCACCAAAAGTTACTGCGATTGCTCCAACTACAAGGAATGGGGATAAGGTTACGCCTGTAATAAAGAACGCGAATACCAGACCCCAGAGGGAGTAAGTGATATTCAGTGCCATACCGGAAGCTACACCAATCATGGAATTTGCTTTATACCATGTGAGGAAGGAAACTGCACCGGCCAAAGCAGCTGCTCCTATAACGATCATCGTTTGCGGAGTTTGTAAAAGCTGACCGAACATTCCCAATCCCGAAATGATAGGAACGACGATCAAAGAGCTTGCAAGACCGGATGTGATTTCACGGATGGTAATCGCAACATCAGGATTTACCATAGACATACCGAAAGTTGATAAAGCACCTTCAGCACCCCAACCTACAGCGGAACCAAATGCAAAAAGTAATCCTAAATAAAAGTGCGGAAAATTTCCTTCTGGTGGTGTAAAACTGATCAAAGCAGTACCAGCGATACAGATCATCATACCAATGCCTACACGTGAAGACATTTTTTGTTTCATAAAGATACGAGCCAAAATAGCTCCAACGACAGGACACAAAGCTGAAATAGGCATTGTGTAAGCACTGCCGCAGAACTGAATCCCCAACAGATAACTACCCATCGCAACAGGTCCGCCCAAGATAGCGGCAACACAGATCATTCTTCCCGGTTTTGTTTTTAAACTACGAACAAGTTCATTGAAATTGCCCTTCCAAATGTTATAAATCAAAAGCCATAAAGCAGTCATACTGTCATTCATAGCAGCTGCAACCAGCGGAGCAACAAACATTGCACTGGTGCCTAATGTAAAAGGTTCTCTTGCTAATGCAATACCAAGAATAATGCTGTTAACCGCAAAAGTCATGCCTGACAGCAAACCAAATGTGGAGCCCACTTTTGCAAACTTTGATTGAATTTTGGACTGCTTCAACTTGATTGTTAATGCATCATTTCTGTAAACTTGTCCAACCATTTCCGTCATAATAATAACCTCCTATGTTCTATAATTCCTTGCTAAAAATGCGCATCAATTAATACACTGTTCTCCCACCAACTTCAAATTATCATACTATTTCGGCATTTTTAAACAACATATCTATCATAAATGTATAGGGTGATTTTTTATGGCATAATGAGAAAGACTTTACTGCATAATAACCTTGAATTTTTTTAATAAAAATTGTATTATCGTTACTTTTTTGCATAATAGTACGAATCATGTCTTGATCATTCTTTTTTCTATGCATCAGACAATAAAAATAGCCTCCCAGTTATTATTAACCTGGGATTTTTATTATTTATTTCTGAATCTTTAAGATGCTAATGATGATATAATATAGTATAAGTTAAAATATAAAACAGTGAGGAGTAAAAGTGATCCTTTTAAATGCAGATAAAATAACGAAAAGTTATACGGAATCCCCCTTTAGATAACATTAGTCTCAGTATTCACGAAGGAGATAAAATTGGTTTAATCGGTGTAAATGGAACCGGTAAGTCTACCCTGCTAAAAATAATAGCTGGTAAGGAAGACGCCGAAGCCGGTGCAATTACAAAAACGAATGGCGTACGTATCGGCTATCTCCCACAGAATCCTGTTTTTCATAAAGAATTAACTATCTTAGAGCAAGTATTGCAGGATGTTTCTGAAAATGAACGTGAATCTATGGAATATGAATGTAAATCCATTCTTACAAAGCTTGGAATTACAGATTTCAACAAACCAGTTAACCACCTTTCGGGAGGTCAGAAGAAAAGAGTTGCCTTAGCCGGAGTTTTAGTAAGTCCGGTTGAAATCCTTGTATTAGATGAACCAACCAATCACCTTGATAATGAAATGGCGGACTGGCTTGAAAGGTATTTGATTAAGTATTCAGGTGCAATCTTAATTGTAACGCATGATCGTTATTTTCTGGACCGTGTGACAAATAAAATAGCAGAGTTGGCAGATCGGACGATTTACACCTATAACGGCAACTATTCTTATTATCTGGATACCAAAATTGCCCGGGAAGAAATGGTGCTGGCTACGGAACGAAAGCGTGTTACCCTGTACCGTTCAGAGCTGGAATGGATAAAACGAGGAGTTCGTGCCAGAGGAACCAAATCAAAATCTCGATTAGAACGCTTTGATGAGTTAAAAAAATCATCAATGAAAACAAATTCCGGAAAACTTGAGATGCAGAGTCTAAGTACAAGACTGGGAAAAAAGATTATAGAACTTCATCATATTTCAAAGAGTTACGGCAATCAGTGCCTTATCTCAAATTTTGAGTACACAGTATTGCGAAATGATCGAATTGGTATCATTGGGCCGAATGGATATGGAAAATCTACTCTTTTAAAAATGATTATGGGTGAAGTCATCCCAGATGAGGGTGCAATAGAAATCGGAGACACTGTAAAAATAGGCTACTATTCTCAGGAAAACGGAGAAATGGATCTGTCCCTTCGTGTCATAGATTATATCCAAACTGTAGCCTATCAGATTACCACCCTGGATGGTACATTAACTGCATCACAAATGCTTGAGCGTTTTTTGTTTCCTTCTTCCACACATTCCACTGTTTTAGGAAGGCTATCAGGTGGAGAGCGCAAAAGGTTATATTTGCTTAAAATTCTCATGGAAGCTCCTAATGTGCTTCTTTTTGATGAGCCGACCAATGATTTAGACATTCAAACCTTAACAGTTTTAGAGGATTATTTAGATGGTTTCCCGGGAGCTGTTATCACAGTTTCGCATGACCGTTACTTTTTGGATCGAGTCGTCCACAGGATTTTCTCATTGGAAGGAAACGGAACGATAGGACATTATCCGGGTGGATATACCGATTATCTTGAAATCCATCAATTTGAAGAAAAAGAACGGCAGGAAATCGAAAAATCCTATCAGCAAAACAAGAAGAAAATATCTACAGATCAAAAAGGTCAAGCGGGTGGACCATCCAATAACCAAAAGAATGCCAAATTGAAATTTTCTTTTAATGAGCAGCGTGAATTTGAAACGATCGATGATGACATCGCTTCTTTAGAGCAGAAGCTCACTGAACTGGAATTACAAATATCCAAAGAAACCACAAATTACGAATACTTACAAGAGCTGCTGCAACAAAAACAGGTTCTTGAAGAGGAATTATCCTTTAAGATGGATCGTTGGGTTTATTTAAATGACATGGCTGATAAAATGAATAAAAATTAACCTCAAATTGTTCCTAATCGTTGGAATTTAAGCAAAGTAAACATACACACTCAATGTGCTTCGTATTTGGAAAGTTGTCAAATGCTTTCACGCTTTTTACCTGATAGCCGTAATACTGCATGAAATAAAGGTTTTCAGCCAGGCTTTTCGGATTGCATGAGATATAAACTATTTGCTTAACTCCATAGTTCACTATTTTTTCTAACGCTTTCGGATGAATTCCGACCCTTGGAGGATCAAGAACAATAACATCCGGAATTTCTTCGAGCTTGTTCAAAACCTCAAAAACATCCCCGGCGATAAACTCACAGTTATCCAGTCCGTTGAGTTTGGCATTGTCTCTGGCAGCCTCCACCGCTTCCTCCACGATCTCTACGCCGATCGCTTTTTCCGCTCGGAGCGCCAGAACCTGAGTGATGGTTCCCGTTCCGCTGTAAAGATCGAACACCGTTTTGCCCCGCAGGTCGTCGATCAGCGACAATGCTTCCGTATAAAGCTTTTCCACAGCCAGTACATTGGTCTGGAAAAAGGAAAAGGCACTTACCTTGAATTTGAGCCCCATAATTTCTTCATTGTAATAATCCCGGCCCCAAAGCACTTTCAATTTCTCGCAATAAACAAAATCAGCGATACTGTCATTAAAAGTATGCAGCACACCCACCAGCTCATTGTTCAATTTTAAGGCCCGGATCGCATCCACATACTCAGCCTCATCAAATTCTTCCTGGGAAGAAGTCACGATATTGACGAGCAGCTCGCCGGTATGTTCGCCCTTTCGGATGATCAGATTCCGCATCAGTCCCTGATGGGACTTCTTATGATAAAATTTGTAGTCTTTCAAGCAGCAAAATTTCAAAGTTTCTTTTAAAACCACATTAAAATCCTCGTCGACGAGCTGACACTCATCCACGGTGACAATAGACATAAAACGACCCTTATTATGCATTCCAAGGGTCATTTCTCCGTCCTTTATTTCATCTCCGAATGTGTACTCCATTTTATTGCGGTAAGCCGCCTGTTTCGGGCTGCCTTCAATACCGAAATACTTTTCATAGGATACCTTTTTTTCTTCAAGAAGCCGGATCACTTCTTTTCCTTTCAGAATAATCTGCTCCTGATAAGGGATTCCCTGATAGATACATCCGCCGCAATGATCGTTGTGCTTGCAGATTTCCATGCCTGCACCTCCATTTGCTATTTTTTTTTGTTTAACTCATTCAGTTTGCTCAAATCATATGGAGTTTCCTGATATATGTAGTTAAGCCAGTTTGCAAAGAACAAGTTTCCGTGGCCGCTCCATTTTACGACGATTCCTTTGGACGGGTCGTCATTCTTGAAGTAATCCCTTGGAACATCGATATCAAGACCCTTGCTGATATCCCTGTCGTATTCCAGCTTCAGCGTCTCTCTGTCATATTCCATGTGTCCTTGAACAAAAATCTTTCTTTTATCTTTGGTAGCAATTATATGCGGACCGGTTGCTTCTGATTCGGCTAAAATCTTCAGTTCCGGAACTTTAAGAATATCCTCTCTCCTGACCTGGGTATGTCTGGAATGAGGTGCATAAAATTCTTCGTCAAAGCCTCTGGTCAATTCGGATTTTTTATCCTTCAGCTTATGCTTAAATACGCCGAAAAGCTTGGCAGGCATGATATACTTTTTGATCCCATAATGGTAATAGAGACCTGCCTGAGCACCCCAGCAAATATGCAGCGTACTGAACACATTTGTCTTCGTATACTCAAATATTTCTATGAGCTCTTTCCAGTAATCCACTTCCTCAAAGGGCAGGAATTCCACCGGTGCTCCCGTGATGATCATACCGTCGAATCTTTGGTTTTTGATTTCTTCAAATGTTTTGTAAAAATTGTCCATATGGAGCTTATCTGTATTTTTTGATTCATGGGAATCCATCGTCAGAAGCTGCAAATCTACCTGCAGAGGTGTGTTTGCAAGCATCCTGATCAATTGGGTCTCCGTAATCTCCTTGGTTGGCATCAGATTGACTATGGCAATATGCAGAGGCCTGATATCCTGCTTGGAGGCTCTCTGCTCATTCATAACGAATACATTTTCTTCTTTTAATATTTTATATGCGGGTAAACCCTTTGGTACTAAGATTGGCATAGGTTTCCTCCTTTACTAGCTCGTTGATTTGTTGATTTCAACTGCTAAAATTTTCCGTATTTATCATAGAATTCTTTCTTATATTCCAAAAATCTGTCTTCTTCAATGGCTTTTCTTATATTGCCCATTAGCTTGACCAGAAAATGAAGATTGTGGTTGGTCAGCAGCATAGATGACAGGATCTCGTTTGACTTAAATAAATGCCTCAAATATGCTTTGGAATAGTTCTTACAGGTATAGCAGTCGCATTCCGGATCCAAAGCGGTAAAATCCCTCTCATGTGCTGCATTTTTGATAACAACCCTTCCCCGTGAAGTCATGGCGGTCCCGTTTCTGGCAATCCTGGTCGGCAATACGCAGTCGAACATATCGATGCCCCTTTCCACTCCTTCGAAAAGGCAGTCGGGGCTACCCACACCCATAAGATACCTTGGTTTATTTGCAGGAAGATAGTCCACGCAATAGTCAAGTACGCTATACATTAATTCTTTAGGCTCTCCGACACTGAGTCCGCCAATGGCGTAACCCGGAAGATCCAGGTCAACTATCTCCATTGCGCTCTGATATCGAAGATCCTGATACATGCCTCCCTGCATGATACCGAAAAGTGATTGATTATCTGTATTTTTATGTGCTTCCTTGCATCGCGCAAGCCATCTTGTGGTTCTCTCAAGCGAATTCTTCACATAGTTTCTATCTGCAGGATACGGCGCACATTCATCAAATGCCATCATAATGTCGGAGCCCAGTGCATTCTGGACTTCTATAGACTTTTCAGGGGAAAGCATGTGCTTTGACCCATCGATATGGGACCGAAACTCTACTCCTTCTTCCGTGATCTTTCGAAGATCCCCAAGGCTGAATACCTGGAATCCACCGCTGTCCGTCAGGATCGCTCTATCCCAGTTCATAAATTTATGAAGACCGCCGGCTTCCCTGACGATCTCATGTCCCGGCCGCAAATAAAGATGATAAGTATTGGACAGGATGATCTGTGCCCCCATTTCCTTTACTTCCTCCGGCCTCATCGCTTTCACCGTTGCGGCTGTTCCCACCGGCATGAAAACCGGAGTCTCGATACTGCCATGCGGTGTATGAACTCTTCCCCTTCTTGCCTTTGTTCTATTGTCAGTTTTTAATAATTCATAAGTTACAGCTGCCATGAAACCCCTCTTATTTCTGTTTAATTGGTTAGTTTATAAAATCAGCATCGCATCCCCATAGCTGAAAAACCTGTATCTCTGCTCCACTGCTTCCTGATACACGTTCAGCATAGCCTCTCTATTATACATTGCGGATACCAGCATTAGCAAGGTCGATTTTGGCAGGTGGAAATTGGTAATCAGACAGTCAATCACTTTAAACCGATAACCGGGATAAATAAAGATGTCCGTATTCCCGTGCCCGGCCGCCACCATTCCGTTTTCTGAAGCTGCGCTTTCCACTGTCCTTGTGGAGGTCGTTCCGACCGAAATGATCCTGCCTCCTGCCTCTTTTGTTTCGTTGATGATTTTCGCATTTATTTCATCGATCTCATATTCTTCAAAATGCATTTTATGCTCTTCCACGATCTCACACTTCACAGGCCGGAAGGTTCCGATTCCCACATGCAGGGTAACATAAGCGATCCTGACACCTTTTTCTTGTGCTTTAGTAATCAGTTCTTCCGTAAAATGCAATCCTGCGGTAGGAGCTGCCACAGAGCCCTCTTCCTTGCAGTAGACCGTCTGATATCGTTCCTTGTCTTCTTCGTTGCTTGCTCTTTCGATATACGGAGGAAGCGGGATCTTCCCTATTTTATCAAGCAATTCAAGGAATACACCCTGGTAGTCAAACCTGACGATTCTTGTCCCATCGTCACTATAGTCCAGGACTTCCGCCTTCAGAGAGCCGTCCTCAGAAAAAGAAACGATATCTCCCGGATGAAGCTTTTTCCCAGGTCTGACCATCGTTTCCCAGAGATCTCCTTCTTTTCGTTTAATCAAAAGGAATTCCACTTTGGCCCCGGTTTTTTCCTTAACCCCGAAAAGCCTTGCCGGTATGACCTTGGAATTATTCATGACCAGGCAATCTCCCGGATTCAAATAATCAAGTATATTAAAAAAATGCCTATGTTTGACGGTACCTGTTTTTCGGTCCACAATCAAAAGTCTTGATTCATCCCGCTTGTCCGTCGGATGCTGAGCGATCAATTCTGTTGGCAGATAGTAGTCAAAGTCGTTGATATGCATAGAAAAACCTCTTTATTTCACTTCAATGTCAGTATAATAGTACTGCAGTATTTCTTTATATGTAAACCCCTGTTTTGCCATTTCAACGGCACTATCCTGAGGCATACCGACACCATGTCCGTACCCGCTGCCGTTGAAGGTTACAGTTCTGCCTGTCGCGGTTTCTGACTCGCTCTGGCTGTTAATCTTTGTCGTTGAAGTTCCGTTCGATCCATAAACAGTATTCGTCTGTACCTTGGTAACTTTTCCGCTTCCTGAGATCATATAAAATTCCGTACCGGCACTGGAATCAGTTGATCCGTTTGAGATCTTCAGAGAATCATCAGATGCTTGTGAAGTGCTGTCTGATAAGCTGAATCTCGTTGATTTAATAACTGTTGTACCCAGCACATTTCTGATTTTTTCCTTGGTCAGGCTGACCGACGAATTACTTCCTGCAATGAGAAGCTCCGAAACGTTACCTGTTGTATTCCTGTTTTTTATCATAACGGATTGGATCTCTCCCGGATCATATCCGGCAGACTCCAGCTTCTGCTTGATCATGTCAAAGGAAAGGCTGGCATTCCAGGAATAATTTGGTGAGTATTCGTCTTTCACCGATTTTAAATATGGCTGGCTGTAGGACCAGACATCCTCCGCATTCTGGGTATATCCTCCGCTGTTTTTATAATAAAACGCATTGACTAGCTTTCCTTCGGAATAAATCATTTCATCTCTGGTATCATCCACCGCCTTATTGGTGGAAGCATATTCTCCGGAATATCCTTTGTAAACCTGACAATGGGTAGTTGCGCAAAGATCGAAACCATCCGCACTGTGCTTTCCGATATTCATGGCTCCAAAGCTCCGAGCCGCAACCGCCTGCGCTTTTAATGCCTCTGATGGGTTTGCATTGCCTAACTCCGCGTTTATAACACCGTAAATATAATTCTCCAACGATAAAAAGCTTATCACGGTCATTGTACCGTTTGAATTCGGCTTCAGCATAAGACCGCCCCGGTAAGGTGTGTTATCAAAAGAAAAGATTCCTTCGCTCAGATAGTTGTATGGCATGATACATCCGTTGCTTCCCAGGTCTGCCGTCAGCAGTGTTCCATTTTCATCCCTCAATGTAACAGCTCCGTTTTCCACAGTCGCAATGATCGTCGTATAAGCCGGGAGCGGCATTCCTTCGGTGAATCCGCTGTTATCCGCAGTCCCCAGAAGAAAGCCCTGTTCGGACTTGAGAGTGCAGGTTTGTACCGCGCCGCTTCCAAACTTCAATCCAATCTTGACATAATCATATTGTGATGCTGCTTCAGCTTTGATATGCGTAAAATAAGCAGCAGACAATATGGTTAACATAAATATAATTATGGTAAATACCTTTGTTTTATATTGTGATTTCATCTGTAATCCCCTTTATAATCCAAGCTGTTCCTCTGCCGGGTTTTCGATCCCCAGATGCTGATATGCAAGCTGGGATGCCATTCTTCCTTTTTGTGTTCTGTGCAGAAAACCGGCCTGGATCAGATAAGGCTCGTACACATCCTCGATTGTCACACGTTCTTCTCCGATGGAAGCCGCGATCGTATCGATACCAACAGGCCCGCCATGGAACCGCTCGATGATGATTTTGAGGATTTCTCGATCCAACCCCTCAAGCCCTTCCCTATCGATCCCAAGAGATTTCAATGTTTGATTCGTGATATCGAGATCAATGACACCGTTTCCCCTGACCTGGCTGAAATCCCGGACTCTTTTCAACAGTCTGTTTGCTACTCTCGGTGTTCCTCTTGATCTCTTTGCCATCTCTGTCAGCGACTCGTTATCAATGCTTACTCCTAAAATCTTAGCCGAACGTTTGATGATCATTTTTAATTCTTCCAGATTGTACATTTCAAATTTGCTGATGACACCGAAACGGTCTCTTAAAGGGGCTGAAAGACTTCCTGCTCTTGTCGTAGCCCCAATCAGTGTAAACTTGGAAAGATCCAGCCTGATCGATCTGGCAGAAGGTCCCTTTCCGATCATGATATCGAGTGCATAGTCCTCCATTGCAGAATACAAAACCTCTTCTACCGACCGGTTCAGCCTGTGTATTTCATCGATAAATAAGACATCATTATCATTTAAATTCGTCAGAATAGCAGCGAGATCTCCCGCTCTTTCGATAGCGGGTCCTGAAGTGATTCTGAGCTCAACCCCTAGCTCATTGGCAATGATCCCTGCCAATGTCGTTTTTCCAAGTCCCGGAGGGCCGTAGAAAAGGACATGATCCAGAGGCTCCTTTCGCATTTGGGCAGCCTCAATGAAAACCTTCAGATTCTCTGTTACGCTTTTCTGCCCGATATATTCCGTCAGCCTTTTGGGCCTAAGGCTCAGTTCCATCGCTTCTTCATCTGTATTTAGATTTGATGCAGTGATTCTTTCTTCATCATTCATATCCTGTCACCTATCTGCCGATCCCTTTCAGTGCTCTCTTTATATATTCTTCTGTCGTCAGGTTATCATCATCAATAAAAGCCAGTACTTCCATCGCTTCACTTCTGCTGTACCCGAGACTGATCAGTCCGTTGATAGCTTCTGATTTGCCATTGTTTGTATTGACCTGTTCTACTGCTTCATCTGTCAGGCCGCCTACAGCTCCAAGTTTGTCCTTCAGTTCCAGAACAATTCTTTGCGCCGATTTTTTTCCGATTCCGTTTGCTTTTGTAAGAGCAGCGGCATCTTCAAATACGATTGCTTTTTTGACAGCACTTACCGGCATAGCCGATAAAACAGCCATTGCTGCTTTTGCGCCCACTCCGCTTACTGTCATCAATTTCTTAAAAAGATCAAGGGATTCTTTATCAGAAAATCCGTAAATACTGACGTCATCCTCTCTTACAATCATCACCGTGTAGATAAGGACCATATCGCTGCTGTTTGATAAATAAACAGCGGAATTATCCGGTACGAAAACCTCATATCCAATTCCGTTGGCTTCGATTACAATGCCGCCTTCAAATTTCATGGTGATATTGCCTTTGATATAATGAAACATCCTGTGTTCTCCTTATTTATATTTCTCCAGCTTGTTCAGGGATCCGGCACTATGCCCATGGCAGATTGCAGCTGCGAGCGCATCGGCTGTGTCATCGGGTTTCGGAACTTCACTGAGCTTCAAAATGGTTTTAACCATCACCTGAATCTGTTTCTTTTCCGCCCTTCCGTAGCCTACAAGCCCCTGTTTGATCTGAAGCGGCGTATATTCCCTGATTTCCAGTCCGGCATTCGCACAAGCCAGGATCACGACCCCTCTGGCTTGACCAACCAGTAATGCTGTCTTGGAATTTGTATTGAAAAACAGCTCTTCGATGGAAACGACATCCGGCTCATATTCCTGAATAATGTTCGTGATTTGATGGTAAAGATGCTTTAGCCTATCTGGCATAGCCATAGACGCTTCTGTTGTTACCGCGCCATAGCTGCAAACAGAAAAATGATTACCCTTCATATCAATGATTCCATAACCAAGGATCGCATATCCCGGGTCAATTCCCAGTATTCTCATTGTTTAACTCCGCATTGTATTATATCATAATATTATCGCCGTGTCATAACTGCGATAGATACATTTTACCATAAGAAACATATGTTTGTCTATTCGTTCTTTCTTCAACTTCAATATTTTACTAGTTCTTACTTAATTTTTGTTTGCTAAGAATTGCCTTTATGTTATAATAAATATCATTGTGAATCTATATTTATTCATTAAGAGAGGGAGTGCAGCATGAGATATTCAAGACAGAACAAAATACTTGATATTATTAACACTCATGAGGTTGAAACACAGGACAAGCTTGTTTCGCTTTTGAAAAAAAGCGGCTATAAGGTGACACAGGCAACCATTTCAAGGGACATTAAAGAGTTGCAGCTGGTCAAAACCCTTTCCTCCACAGGAAAGTATAAATATACAGTTGGATCCAGTGTTGATCAGCCGGTATCGGAACGTTTTGTCAAGATATTCAGAGAAACAATCCAAACAGTGGCATCGGCAGGCAATATCATTGTTGTCAAAACCCTGAGCGGCTGCGCATCTGCAGCAGGCGAAGCCATAGACACCTTGAATTTACCAAATGTTGTCGGTTCTATTGCCGGAGACAACACCCTGTTCCTGGTAGTCAATGATCCTGTCAACGTACCCGCATTGGTTAACATATTCAATGAAATGATCAAATGAGGATAGAAGATGATTTCTCATATCAGTATAAAAGATTTTGCGATCATAGATAAAATAGAGATTGATTTTGAAAACGGCCTGAATATCATAACTGGTGAAACAGGTGCCGGCAAATCGATTATTATCGAAGCAGTAAGCCTGGCTTTGGGAAGCAGAGCGGATACTGCTTTTGTGCGTTCCGGAAAAGATAAAGCTGTCGTTCAGATGGTTGCAGAGCTCGACGGAGAGGATTATATCATAACAAGAGAGATTTCCGCCAGCGGGAAAAACATCTGCAAGGTCAACGATGAAATCGTCACGCTGGCTTATTTAAACAAGCTTTGCAAGAAGATCGCCGATGTACACGGGCAATATGACCATCAGTCTCTGCTGAATCCGGACAACCATCTAAAGCTGGTCGATTCCTATCATGAAGATACAATCTCTCCGCTCAAAGAACAAGTGGCTGATCTGTTTTCAAAGTATTCAAAAACAAAGGAGGAATTATCCTCAATTTTAAACAGCCAAGCCGATGCAGAACGAAAACGGGATTTTATGAAATTTGAATTGCAGGAAATCGGCTCTGCAAAAACATATGTCGGAGAAGATGAGGAATTGTCACAGAAACTGAATCTTCTGCAAAACAGTGAAAAGATCTATCAAAACCTTTCAGATATTCATGAAATCATGTATGAGACTTCCCCTTCCGCTTTAGACGGGCTTGGGAAAAGCGTTCATCTACTTCAGGAAATTGATTCGTTTTCCCAGGAAATAAAAGACTATGAGGAAGAGCTTTCGGATTCCTATTACAAGCTGGAGGACTTTATTTCAGAAATCAGACGATTCCGTGACAGCATCTCCTTTTCTCCGGAAGCTCTGGAAGAAACGATAGACAGGCTGAACACCCTTGACAGTTTGAAGCGCAAATATGGCGGAACGATTAAAAAGGTTCTGATTTACAAAGAAAAATAACGAATGATTTAAATAAAATTGAAAATATTGATCAATTGATAGACGAGTTAAAGAAAAATCTTGCCCTCTATGAAAAGGATCTATCCGCAGCCAGCCGTGAACTTTCCGGGCTTCGCAAGCAATCAGCATCGGAGATTGAAAACAGGATCACCGAAGAATTGAAAGAGTTGAATTTCAAAAATGCCATACTAAGTATCGGCTTTGACGATCAGAAAGAAAAACAACCTCCTGTTTATTCCTCAGACGGAATTGACAAGGTCGAATTTCTGATCACTACGAATATAGGTGAGACTCCAAAACCGCTTGCCAAAATTGCATCCGGCGGTGAGATCTCCAGGATCATGCTTGCGTTCAAGAGAATCATCGGCGATTATGATTTGATTCCTACGATGATTTTTGATGAAATCGATACCGGAATCAGCGGAATCACTGCCAGTATCATAGGAAATAAACTGCTTCAAATCTCCAATCATCATCAGATCATCTGTATTACCCATCTGCCGCAGATTGCTGCATTCGGGGATCATCATTTTAAAATTGACAAGGAAATCGACGGAAATAGCACCCATACCATCGTGAAGCCGTTAACCCACAAAGATAAAGTTATGGAGATTGCAAGGCTCCTGGGTGGAATCAATATCACAGATACGACCCTGAAGAGCGCGGATGAATTGATTTCCCTTTCAAGGTCTAAGAATTAAAAAAAGAATAAACGCAGCAATCAAGATCCAAAGTGCCACGATCGGAATCGCATAAAACCATTTTTTCGGTTTTCCGTTCTTCCATAATTCTTCGGCTTCTGTCAGGCATTGTTCCATGATCTCCTTCGGGATCAGTTTGATTGCAAGAGCAGCGAGCAACGGAAGAATAATCAGATCGTCAAGATAGCCTAGTACTGGTATAAAATCTGGAATGATATCGATCGGAGACAAAGCATAGCCGACCGTGATGCCTGCAGCGATCTTTGCAGACAACGGAGTTTCCTTCTTTTTCATAGCAATGAAAAGAGCTGGGAGATAAACTTTGATCTTTTTGGCTTTTTCTTTTAAATCCATCTTTCTATGCCCCTTGAATCATAATAAAAAAATGAAAAGGCTAAATTACTTTAGCCTTTTATTTTGCTTTCCATTATTCAGGAATGCCTATATCCTATTCGTTGTCTTCTTCTTCGGCAGGTGCATCTTCAGGGGCTGTTGCAGTTGCTTCTTCAACAGGTGCATCTTCAGAAGCTGTTGCGGTTGCCTCTTCGGCAGGTGTAGCTTCTTCCTCCGTGAACTGAGGCGGTTCTAATGTTTCCTTAATGCTTAAGCTGATTCTTTTTCTTTCTTTATCGATTTCAAGAATCTTAGCGGAAACTTCCTGTCCTACTGTGAGCTCATCAGAAATATTGGTAACACGCTTGTACGCAATTTCAGAAATATGAACAAGTCCGTCAAGTCCCGGTTCGAGTTCAACAAATGCACCATAATCCTTAATCTGAACAACTTTGCCTTGAATAACCTGACCAACCTGATATTTTTCGTCGATCACAGTCCAAGGCTCCGGTCTGTTCTGCTTCAAGCCCAGTGAAATCTTTCCTTTTTCTGCATTCATGGAAAGAATCTTGACCTGAATTTTTTCTCCGATCTTTAATGCTTCCTGTGGGTGCTTCAGCTTGCCCCAGGAGATTTCGGATATGTGAAGAAGTCCGTCTAATCCGCCGATATCAACGAATGCACCGTACTCGGTAAATCTCATAACAGTACCTTCAACGGTATCTCCAACATTGAGTGCATCCCAGATTTCTTGAACCCTCTTCTGTCTTTCTTCAGCCAAATATGCCTTATGGGAGAATACGACCTTATTTCTTCTCTGGTCAACTCTGGTAACTCTAACAGGTAATGTCTTGCCAATAAACTCATCCGCTTTTTCGATAAATTTATCAGACAGCTGTGAAAGGGGAATAAAGCCCGATACTTCCTTATACACAGCGATTACGCCGCCTTTAACTTCTTTAACAACTTTTGCATTAACAAATGATTTATTTTCAAGAGTCAAACCCTCTTCTGTCTTTCTTCAGCCAAATATGCCTTATGGGAGAATACGACCTTATTTCTTCTCTGGTCAACTCTGGTAACTCTAAC
>Ga0183099_1000943_pt1 | contig 18154 bp, 17 predicted proteins | sample Biomet1_FD_127788 | JGI IMG/M metagenome (GOLD analysis project Ga0183099, IMG submission 127788) | Microbial communities from bioreactor (seeded with anoxic lake sediment) at LBNL, California, USA - Biofuel metagenome 1 | ecosystem: Engineered > Bioreactor > Anaerobic > Unclassified ... | reverse complement strand
GCAACGTTCCCTACGGTCACCTTGTACTGGGGCTCTAAGGGATGAATCCCTAAGAGTCCCATGCAACTGAGCATCGAAGAGCGCAATATGCTGAGAGACTTCCTGCGTCAGCAGGTTAGTCGAATAGTATCCTTGGCTCGCAGAGACAAGGGGTTCCTTGATCCTTTCCGAAGGGCTAACCCGTGAAGCTGGACATCATTTTAGATGCATGAAACATTTTGCAAACTTGTGAAACACCTACGGTGATGCATTTTTCACTCTGGAAAATTTTATAAATTCCTGTATGTCAAAAAAAGAGAACGTTAGTCGACATAGTCGGCCAGCGTTCTCTTTTATTATTCGCCTAAAACCAAGCCCGGATGTGCATTCAGATCGTATCCGGCAAAATGTTTTTGTTGGTATTCGGTGTAAGCCGCAGCTCCGATCATCGCCGCATTATCCCCGCAGAGCGACAACGGCGGAATGACTACCTCGACTTCCGGAAGCTCCAGTGCCATTTTTGCCGACAAAGCTTCACGCAAGCCTCTGTTGGCGGCGACTCCGCCGGCCAACAGCAGCTGCTTAATGTTCTTTTCCTTGGCCGCGCGCAACGTCTTATGCACCAGAACCTCCACGACACTTGCCTGGAAACTGGCGGCCAAATCATAGGGATTGATGTCATCCCCTTTTTGGCGTGCATTGTGGACAGTATTGATGACGGAACTTTTCAATCCGCTGAAGCTGAAATCGTAATTGTCTTCTTTGATCATAGCGCGCGGAAAATGCATCGTTTCCTTACCTTCATGAGCCATTTCATCCATTTTCTTTCCACCAGGATAAGGCAAGCCCAAAATGCGTCCGATTTTGTCGTAAGCTTCCCCCGCGGCATCATCCCGCGTTTCGCCGATGATATCGAAAGATCCGTCCTTTTCCATATACACCAATTCCGTGTGCCCTCCGCTGACAACCAACGATAGCAATGGGTAGCGCATCGGAGTCACCAACTGGTTCGCATAGATATGGCCGGCCATATGATTGACCGGAATGAGCGGTTTCTGATGGGCAAAAGCAAGAGCTTTCGCCGCACTGACACCGATCAACAACGAACCTACCAAACCCGGGCCATGCGTCACAGCAACTGCATCGATGGCATCGAAAGTTACCTGCGCTTCATTTAATGCCGCTTCCACGATTTGAGTGATCTGCTCTACATGATGACGGCTCGCCACTTCCGGGACGACCCCGCCAAAACGCATATGGCTTTTGATCTGGGAAGCGACAACATTCGAAAGGACTGTATTTCCGTTTTTCACCACAGCTACACTCGTTTCATCGCAACTGCTCTCAATCGCGAGTATGGTCACATCTGTTTGCGTCATCAGCCTTCCGCCTCCTCTTGTTTTTCCGATGTCAGCGCCAATTCCATGATGTAGGCATCCTCGATCGGATTATGATAATACTCTTTTCTTCGGAATATTTCCGTAAAGCCTATTTTTTTATACAGGTTATAGGCAGCATCATTAGAAACACGGACTTCGAGCCAAAGCCGCTCCATGCCCCTTTTTTTCAGCAAGGCAATCATTTCCTGCAACAATTTTGTTCCGATTCCTTTCGCCTGATGATCAGGGGCTACCGCAAAATTGTTGATTGATGCCTCATCTACAACCGCCATGCAACAAATATAGCCCACCAGCTTGTTTTCCTCCATATAACCTACATAAATGGAATGATTGTCCTTCAATTCAGACAGGAATGAGGATACTTTCCAACTGGAATGCCCCTCATTGGCCAGCATTGTAAGTTCGTACAAAGTCTGTGCATGTTGGTCCAATTTGCCTGCGTCCGTCTTCAGGTCGCATATTTCAAACGTGCGTTGCATGAACATCTTCCTTTTCTTCCGATTGTTTTCCTGCCAAAGGCCATACCATATCCAAAGCGTCTTCGCCGTCACCGTGATAATAATGCTGCTTGATCTGCTCCGGCAGAAAACCCATTTTCGTGTATAAAGCCTTCGCCCGATGGTTTGAAATCCGCACTTCCAAGCTGATGCTTGTGGCGCTTTTTTCTTCCGCAAAGCTTCTCAACACGCGCAATAACAACGTTGCCGCGCCAATCTGCTGAAATTCGGGCACTACCGCCAAATTCGTTATATGAATATCTTTCCCATCCAATCTTGCACCCAAAAAACCGATAGGCATACGGCCTTCATACAAAACGTAATAAAGCGACTTCGGGTTGTACAGCATATCATTTTCCAATGCTGTCCTTCCCCAGGGTGTTGCGCCATCGTAGCACATCCGCTCGATATAAAGAATATCGGGAATGTGCTGTTTTTCGCCGACCATCAATCTGACAGGAAGCTGGTTACGCAGCAGATAGGTTTTCTCATTGGAGAGAACGCGCTTTGAATGGATTTTGGCCAGAACATCAAATCGGATTTCCTTATACATGGATTTAAATCGATGAATCCACTCTCTCAACGTAGTCTTCCCTCCGATTACTAAGATGCTGTTGTTCCCATTTTTCTTCAGCTTCCGGTTTTTTTAAGTAGGACGGCACAAAGGTGTGCGGATCCTCCGCGGTCGCGGATTCCGAAAGTGTGGCCAGCACGCTCGCGCGCGGTAAAGCCTGTGATTCTCCAGCAAATAGCGCGCGTTCCTTGAATAATTCACCGATGCGTTCGCGGTATTTGCTGACATCCTCTCCCACGAACAGATAAGTGCCTTCTTCCGCCAACAAGCGCTGGAACCACTCTTCGCTGGCTATATGTGTGTCGGCAATCCGTTCCACCAACAAATTGTCCTCGAATTGATAAACAGCTGTGTAACAGTTCCCCCTGCGCGCATCAATCATAGGAACAAGCTTGTGCGCAGCCCCTTCGCAATTGCCGGCGATAACCTTCAGGCTGGAGATCGGCACTAAAGGAATCGCTAACGTCCATGCCAAAGTTTTCGCGACGGTCGCTCCGATCCTGACTCCTGTGTAGGAGCCCGGCCCCTTAGCGACTGCGATGCATTCCAAATCGGCAGGTTTCCATCCGGCAAGTTTCATGACATGATCCACTGCTGGCATCAATTGGGTACTGTGCTGAAGATTTCCGTTGGTGGTGACTTCTGCGAGCAAGCGGCCATTTTCGCATACAGCCGCACTCATGGTCTGGTTTGAGGATTCAATGGCTAATGTTTTCATCTAGATAGCCTCCTTTGACTAATTAATCTGCTCATCCAGTATAGCATTTTAACAGGACGATAAAAAGTATGTGTCCTCCCGAATTCTTTCCGAATGACGCGGGATGTAGCAATCCGGTTCAAGTGCTATTGCTTGATTTTGATACCAGATAAGTTAAAATAGGTTATAGTAAGCAAAGCCAATAAGTGTGACATCAAAAGGAGGAAACATCATGAATTCAAATTTGGGCGATAAAGCAAAAGGCATGAAGGATAAAGTGGTCGGCAAAATCAAAGAAGAATACGGCGACTTGGTGGATGACTCAAGCAAAGAATTGGAAGGTAAACTCCAACAAGCACGCGGCGAAGCAATACAAAAAAAAGGTGAAATCAAAGAAAATCTCCATGACAAAGCCGATGATTTAGCAGATAAAGCAAATGATAAAATCGATGAGTGGAAAAAATAAGACTCATTTTTGAAAGAATAAGATTATAAGCCGCCCCAACAACCTAAATCGGTTTGTTGGGGCGGCTTATTCTTTTTTCAAAGTGATTCACCATTGATTGGTGGAATCACTTTGTCGATGCACGCTTAATCCATTCGGTGGATAAGCTGATTTTTTTGGATATTTTGCGCGGATAGGCGATGCGGTCAAGCAATAAGGATACACCTGTCCTGCCCATCTCACGCGTATCGACTCGGATGCTCGACAACGGTGGGTAAACGTATTTGGCAACCTTGCTGTCGTTGAATCCGACTATCGAAATTTGATCCGGCACCGCAATATCAGCTTCTTGAAGCGCACGTAAGGCTCCTATAGCAATCGCATCATTTTCGGCAAACAAGAAAGTCGGAAGTTGTTTCCCATTGTCGTTAAGCAGCTGATTCATCATCTCGTATCCCGAAGAAGTACTGAAGCTTCCGCTACGATGATACTTATCCCGGTACCAGCCCCGCTTGCGCAGTTCAGCAAGGAAGAGTTCAGACCGCAGATCACGGACCAGCATTTCTTTGTCGTTCGTCAGCTCCTTGCCCTCCAAAAAACCGATTTGGGTATGACCGCCTCTGTCCATTTCGGCAATGACTTGTTCCATCGCGGATGCAAAATCCACAATAACGCAATCCTGTTTCCACTTGAACTGATCCGAGTCGATGAAGCACAACGGTTTCCCGAAATCCATCAGCCTCTGCACCTGCTGTTCTCCAAATTTTCCGATCGCCACGATGCCGATGACGTCCTTTTCGATGTCGAAGGTCACATCATGGAAAACGCGTACGACATCATAACCTTCAGCTTCGGCCCGCTCTTCGGCCCCTAGACGGATGCCTTGATAATAGAGGTCATCTAACTCTTCCTCTTGAGTGTACCATTGCAGCAGTATAATCTTTTCTCTGCTTTTCTTTTTTTTCGCTTTAATATAATTCAGCTCTTTTGCAGCTGCGAAGATCCGATCTTTCGTTTCCTTTCCGACAGAAAGCGTCTCATCGTGGTTCAGCACACGAGAAACTGTCGCAGTCGAAACTCCTGCCATTTCGGCGATATCCTTCATGGTCGCCATCCTACTTCACCTCCATGATTCTTCTATGCATTTTCATTCTTTATTTTTCAAACGTACTCAAAAAGCGATCGAAGGCAGCTTGTCCTTCCGGTGTTTGTTTATACACACCCGCATCCTCGATTACGCGCAGAAATTTTTCGCCGACTGCCTCATGGATCATTTCCATGATGGATTCTGCTTCGAAAGGTCCTTGCTGCTTCAGTACTTCGGCCCACTCCCGATGGTAAGATGCAACAACAGCGGTTTTCCCCAGCAGATAATCGGCTACTTCACTGAGTTCTGTTTCCAATCTCGGCGGCAGAATGGCCAGGCCGAGCACTTCAATCAAGCCGATGTTTTCTTTTTTGATGTGTTGGACATCCGGATGTGGGTGGAAGATGCCGTCAGGGAACGATTCGGTTGTCCGGTTATTCCGCAATACAACATCCAATTCATAGGCTTCTTTGACCCGGCGTGCAATGAGCGTTACCGCATTATGCAGTCCGCCTGAAGATTCCGCCAAAATTTCTACTTGCGGATCGCTGTATTGTTGCCATTCTTCCATAATGGCGCATGCAGCTGCAGCGACCTCATTCCTGTTATTCGAACGGAGACGAATAACAGAGAGTGGCCAATAGAGTATTTCCGCTTCGACTTCCGGGAACCCTCCCAGTGTCAAGGTCCGGAGTACTTTGGCAGCTTCCATCGGGAAAGAATGGCGCCCGCCTTGATAATGTTCATGACTGAGGATAGAACCTCCGACTATAGGCAAGCCTGCGTTGGAACCGATGAAATAGTGCGGAAAGATCGTAACAATTTCCAACAGATTTGCAATCGTCCCTTCATTGACATGCATGGGTACATGTTCTTCGGAAAGGATGATGCAGTGTTCGTTATAGTAGGAATAAGGCGAATATTGAAAGCCCCAGTTTTCTCCGAATAAAGGAAGGCGCACAATCCGATGATTGCTTCTCGCTGCCGCATCGGCTCTCCCTCTGTATCCTTCGTTTTCCATACAAAGCGCACAAATGGGATAGTTGCCGCTTTCTGATTGTCGCGCCGCTTCCATCTGTTGGCGCGTTTTTTCGGGTTTGGATAGGTTTATCGTGATTTCTAGTTTTCCGTACTTGGAATCGAACGAAAAATGTTTGTTTCTTGCGATTTTCCTAGTTTTAATGTAGTCATTATCTTGACTCAAACGATAGAACTCATCGGTTGCCCGCATCGGTGCTTCTTCATAATGCATCCAAAAACGCTTATTTACCTCGGAAGGCAAAGGTGTGATCAGTTCCATTATTTGCGCTTCCATGATTTCGATTTCTTCGGGAACATCGGTAATCAGATGTTTTTCAACCGCATAGCCGACCATCCGATCCAGTGAGTCCAGCAAATTGGGCAAAGGAATGGAAGGTATTTTTTGAACATCATAAACGTCTATCTCTAATAAACCCAATAAATGATTGATGGCGTATCGCTCATCCAGGCTATGGATGCGATGGGCCGCAATGCCTTTACTGACAAAATCCCGTATGACTTGGTCGATGCTGCTATCCTGCAAATTTACCCCTCATTCCTCTGTTGTTGTAGGTTTAATTATAGCATATGCCCCGCGGTAAATTTTACTTCTATCTTAACTTTTTATTTACCGACCGCTTCACGCTTACTATTTGACAGCTTGATTTTCTCGTGTTATTATTATTTCGAATTCGAGATAATGTGTTTACTGAACCCAAAACTATTTAAAAGGAGTGTCTTTCATAATGAAAAAAACAGCAGGAATCCATCATATCACAGCCATCGTGGGTCATCCGCAGGAAAACGTCGACTTTTATGCCGGCGTACTCGGAATGCGCATGATCAAACAGACCGTCAACTTTGACGATCCGGAGACCTATCACCTTTACTTCGGCAATGCGGACGGCGATCCCGGGACCGTCATCACGTTCTTCCCTTGGGCCAAATCCCGCCAAGGCAGTATTGGCGATGGACAGGTGGGCATCACCGTTTATGCGGTTCCCGCCGGATCCCTGTCATTCTGGGAAAAACGCCTGGCCGATTACAATATTCCGTTCGATAAATCGACCCGTTTCGGGGAAACGTATCTGGACTTTGATGATCCGCATGGTCTGCATCTGGAATTGGTGGAACGTGAAGACGGAAACAACAATCCGTATTCCTTCAATGGCGTACCCTCAGAACATGCCATCAAAGGCTTTGCGGGAGCTGTCCTATTGACGGGGGCACCCGAAGAAACTGCAGCTGTCGTCGAAAAAGTGATGGGCTTGGAACGCATCGGGCAGGAAGATGATCTGATCCGTTTCCGTTCCGAAGCTGCTCTCGGCAATACCGTCGACATTAAAATGACCTCCGTCGGTGCTGGTGTCATGGGCGTCGGAACCGTCCATCATATCGCATGGCGGGCAAAAGATGAAGCGGATCATCTCGATTGGCTGAAGCATGTCACCGCCCTAGGACAACATGCCACTCCTGTCCGGGACCGCAATTATTTCAAAGCCCTTTACTTCAGGGAAAAAGGCGGCATCCTATTCGAGATTGCTTCGGACTCGCCGGGATTCGCTATTGATGAGCCCCGCGAAACAATGGGCCAGAAATTGATGCTGCCGCCGCAGTACGAAAGCAGACGTGAGGCCTTGACGGCAGGGCTCATCCCGTTCGAAGTCCGCAACGTATAAACAGAGAGGATTGATTTAGATGAATCATCAACATATTTTCAAACAAGGGAATCCGGAAAGGCCTTTGCTGCTGTTATTGCATGGCACAGGCGGAACCGAACACGACCTGTTTTTCTTAGGAGAGGCGATCGATCCGGAAGCTTCCTTGCTGGGCGTGCGCGGAAACGTGACCGAATCCGGAATGAACCGTTATTTCCGTCGTTTGGCAGAAGGTGTATTCGACGAAAATGACCTGGAATACCGCACAAAGGAATTGATTGCGTTCTTGGATGATGCATCTGCAGAATATGGGTTTGACCGGAATAACATCGTAGCGATCGGATACTCAAATGGTGCAAATATCGCCGGGAGTATGATATACTCTTTCAAAGATGCGGTCAAAGGAGCCATCCTTCATCATCCGATGGTTCCTTTCCGCAATCGTCAATTGCCTGATCTGCATTCCCTTCCTGTCTTTATCGGTGCAGGCACAAACGATCCGCTTTGCGCACCGGAAGAAAGCATGGAATTGAAGGCGACACTAGAAGGAGCCGGCAGTGAGGTAGCCATTTATTGGGGAAACGCTGGACACTCACTGACGAATGAAGAGGTTGTTGCAGCGAAAGCTTGGTACAACAAACACTTCTGATATCTCCTTCCACATGAGAGGAGAAACATATATGGAAAAACTATTGAACAGAATCAATGAATTGGCCCGCAAAGCCAAAACGGCGGATGGCCTGACCGAAACCGAAAAAATTGAGCAAAAGGAATTACGTCAACAGTATCTCCGCTCTTTCCGCAGTTCTTTTGACGACATTCTTTTGAATTCAAAAGTTGTCGATCCCAAAGGAAATGACATTACACCTAAGAAATTGGTGGAAGCCCAAAAAGATAAACGCCGGACTGATGTGAAAAACATTTTGGGCGGGAAGAACGTCGTGCACCTGCACCCAGAGGATGCAGATAAAAAGTAATGCCTACTAAAAAACAGGACTCACTCCGAATTGATGGAGTGGGTCCTGTTTTTTGGTGCGGGATTCATCGTATCCTTTTGTAAACGCGAATCATCACGCTCTAAGTTGAACTCTGAATTGCAGAACGGACATCCACTTCACACCCAAGTATTAAATCTGAAAAACACAGATTTTATCCTTGGGTGCTCCAGTGATTCCGTTCTAAACGCAATTCATCGTATCCTATTGTAAACGCGTTCTGAATCCCAGGAATCTCCGCCTAAGCTGATATTACGTCACGGCCAAAAAACGGCCGTTCTCGTAATATCCTCTTAGTGCTCGATTTCTACCAGGGATTCATCACGCTCTAATATGCTCTTGCTAACCAGACTGTGTGTTTGGCTGGCTTGCCTGATACGATACAGGTTGTTTTTTCGACTGGTGGGTTGAAAGGCATGTTGCGGGTCGTGAAGCCAGTTTCTTCCTTGATTTTCGCTTCCGTTTCAAGCTCGCCGTCCCATCCTGCCAATACAAAACCAGGCACTTCGCCAGCTGCTCGCTTGGATTCGATATGGGCTTTCAGTTCATCCAATGTATCGATGTTCGTGTATTCATTGGCTTTGCGGTTTTCGCGGGCTGTTTCCAAGAGACGGACTTGCATGTCATCCAATGCTTTCGGCACGAAGTCCATGATCTCATCCAAGGATACCGCCACTTTGTCGGAAAGGTCACGCATTTTCACCATGACTTGGTTGTTTTCCATATCGCGTGGCCCGAATTCAATGCGCATCGGCACGCCCTTCAGTTCCCACTCGTTGAATTTGAAGCCAGGTGAGTTATCGCTGTCGTCCAAGAGAACGCGGATACCGGCAGCCTTCAAATCCTTTTGCAATACTTCCAGACGTTCCACGATTTCAGGTTTCTTCTTCCATGGGCCAACCGGCATCAAGACAACTTGCTTTGCTGCGACCTTAGGAGGCAAAACCAATCCTTGGTCATCGCCATGAACCATGATCAGCGCACCGATCAAACGTGTGGAGACGCCCCAAGAAGTAGTATGCGCATAAACGTGCTCGTTATCGCGGTTCAAGTATTTGATGTCGAATGCTTCCGCGAATTTCGTGCCCATATAGTGGGAAGTCCCGGCCTGAACCGCTTTTCCGTCTTTCATCATCGCTTCTACGGAGTAGGTATCCACCGCACCTGCGAAACGTTCTGAAGGCGTTTTTTGCCCTTCGTAGACAGGCACTGCCAACAAGCCTTCGATGACTTCTTTGTAGACTTGCAGCATGCGCATGGTGCGACGGCGCGCATCTTCTTCATCGGCATGGGCAGTATGTCCTTCTTGCCAAAGGAACTCGGAAGTGCGCAAGAACGGCAAGGTTTTCTTTTCCCAACGGAACACGTTCGCCCATTGGTTGATTTCCATCGGCAGATCGCGGTAAGAATTGATCCAGTCACCGAAAGCCGTACCGATCATCGTTTCCGATGTCGGACGCAAGGCCAAGCGTTCTTCCAATTTTTCGCCGGCAGCTTCCGTTACCCATGGCAATTCCGGGCTGAAGCCTTCGATATGGTCTTTTTCTTTTGTGAAGAATGATTCCGGGATCAGCATCGGGAAGTAAGCGTTACGGATGCCTTCCTCTTTGAAACGTGCGTTGAATTCTTCCTGGATATGTTCCCAAATTTCATAGCCGTCCGGTTTGAAGATCATGCAGCCGCGTACAGGTGAATAATCCATCAGATCAGCTTGTTTGATGGTTTGGATATACCATGCCGAAAAATCTTCTTTTTGTAAAGTACTCATGTTTTTCCTCCTGATTTTTAAAATTTTTATTTGATTGCAAAAAAATAAGCATAATCCATCCTTAACAAGGACGAAATATACTTTCCTGATGTATTTCCGCGGTACCACCTTCATTGGCTTTCATTATTGGCGAAAGCCCAACTCAACATCTGGTAACGGCAGAAAACCGGCCATATTTCTATGGCAAACTGTCAGGTAGGTTCAACGGATCAGTGGGGGTCCCTCTTCCAGCCTAGGAAAGACTCTCTTTGCCCATCATCCATCTACTGTTCCTTACGCTCAATCACTACCTATTGTATGAAAAAAACTCCGAAATAGCAATGCTTTTTTACGGTTCAGTCTTCTCATGCTTGCTGAAAATACTCATCCTTCAAAATTCCGTAATAAGCCATATCGCAGCTGCGCCCTTTGAAGACTTTATGTCTGCGTAATACGCCTTCCGGATGCATTCCGATCCGCTTCATCACTTCTCCGGAAGCCGGGTTAAGCATGTCATGCATCGCAAAGACTTTTTCCAGTTTCAAAACTTCAAAAGCCAAAGCCGTGATGAGCTTGCCTGCTTCCGTCATATAGCCGTTCCCGCGGTAAGCCTTGTTTAAGGTGTAGCCGATTTCTGCGATACGGTCAGTCGCATTCGGACGGATATCGATCGTTCCGATCATCTTTTTTGTGTCCTGCACTACAATTGCATACTTTCCTGCCGGCGCAGCCAGAAAGTAATTCGCGATGGCCTCTTCCGTCATCGCCCGATCACGATGCGTTTCGAAGACAAATCGGGTCGTTTCCTCATCGGAAGCATACTCGAACATATCCGGAGCATCCGCCAACCCGACTGGACGCAAAAAAATCCGATCACCTTCCAGGGTGCTGTGCTTCATCAATTCTAAGGTTATATCCATATTTAGGGCCTCCTGTGTTTGACCTGTTTCAAAACAATAGACAACAAAAGCGGATCGACTGGACTTGCCTGCCGATCCGCACTTCGCCGAAAAAATTAAACCATCTTCATCGGATCCACGTACTGATCGAACTCTTCAGCAGTGACATGCCCCATCGCGACAGCCGCCTCTTTCAAGGAAGTGCCGTCCACAAAAGCCTTCTGAGCGATCTTGGCTGCTTTCTCATAACCGATGTACGGGTTCAAAGCAGTCACCAGCATCAAGGAATTGGTCAGGTTATGGTTGATTTTGTCCTGTTCCGCCTTTATTCCGCTCGCGCAGTTTTCATCAAAACTGATCAGTGCATCCGCAAGCAGGCGGACAGACTGCATGAAGCTGTTCACGATGAGCGGCATATAAGTATTCAGCTGGAACGAACCTTGCGAAGCCGCAAAGCCGATGGCGCTGTCGTTGCCCATCACTTGGATACAGGCCATCGTTACCGCTTCGGATTGGGTAGGATTGACTTTTCCGGGCATGATCGAACTTCCCGGCTCATTCATCGGGATGCTGATTTCGCCGATGCCGCTTCTCGGGCCGCTCGCCAGCCAACGGACATCATTTGCGATCTTGTAGAAATTGGCCGCCAACGCTTTAACCGCCCCATGCGTATGCACAAAAGCATCCTTGCTGGTCAGTGCATGGAATTTGTTCTCTGCTCCAACGAATGCCTCGCCCGTGCGCTCCGCAACCTTTTCGATCGTTTTTTGGATGAAGATCGGATCCGCGTTCAACCCCGTTCCGACCGCTGTGCCGCCTAAGGCTACTTGTCGCATGTATTTCAAGGAGTCCTCGATCATGGACTTCGTTTCCTCCAGCATGACGCGCCATGCACTGATTTCCTGGCCTAATGTCAATGGCGTCGCATCCTGCAGGTGGGTACGCCCCAATTTGACGATCGCTGCATTTTCCTGCTCCAAACGAGTCAGCGTGCCGATCAACTGCTCAATCGCCGGGTACAGTTTGTTTTTATGTACAGCACGCCGGCGATGTGCATAGCAGCCGGGAATGTATCATTGGAGCTCTGACCTTTATTCACATGGTCGTTGGGGTGGATACCGCCGTCAACTAGCTGGTTGCCTCGGTTCGCCAGCACTTCGTTCACATTCATATTGGATTGCGTGCCGCTTCCGGTCTGCCATACGGATAACGGAAATTGATCGTCCCATTTGCCTTCAAGCACTTCATCAGCCGCCAAAAGGATGCCTTTTGTAACGGTCTCATCCAATAAGCCGACTTCATGGTTTGATGCCGCGGCAGCACGCTTGATTTCGACCAATGCATAGATGACTTCCATCGGAATTTTTTCGATTCCGATCTTGAAATTTTCCAGACTGCGTTGCGTCTGTGCACCCCATAATTTATCCGCTGCAACTTTTACTTCCCCTAATGAGTCATGTTCAATTCTATATTCCATTCATCCCGTTCCTTCCTGTCGGCTCTTCCGTTTTTGGACGTGCTTTTTGTCCTAATATTCCGCTTTCCAGATGGCAGCTTCGACAGCTTCCATCGGATCCGTTATTTCAACACCATTTACTCCATCTTCGATAGCTGCTTGGATGACGGCTGCCGCAACCAATTTCGAGGCTTCGCGCAACTGGGAAACCGGCGGCAAAATCGCTGCTCCCGCTTCATCCAAGTTCTGTAGGGAAGTGATGCCGTGCGCGGCAGCGGACAGCATTCTGTCCGTCACTGTCTTGGCTTTTGCGATGACGATCCCGAAGCCTAAACCTGGGTACAATAAGGCATTGTTCGCCTGGCCGATTTTATAGTCCACGCCATTGTATGCGATCGGATCGGATGGGCTGCCGGTAACGACCAACGCTCTCCCCTCGGACCAAGCAATGACATCCGAAGCCTTTGCTTCGCATAATCTGGTCGGATTCGAGATCGGCATGATGGCCGGACGTTCATTGTATGCTGCCATCTTTTCGACGACCGCTTGCGTAAAGGCACCTGCTTGGCCTGAAGTTCCGATCAGCACGGTCGGTTTGACCGCTTCGATGATTTCAGCCAAATCGTTCAATGGTGCGGAGAACTCAGCCGCAGCGCGCGCATATTTTTGCTGACCCGGCGTAAGATCCGCCATGTCATCAGTGACCAGCCCATAGCGGTCGACCATGTAAAACTGTTTGCGGGCTTCCTGGCTGTCAGCACCTTGCAGCACCATCTCCATGAGGATTTGGTCGGATACACCGACACCGGCAGTCCCGCCTCCGAAAACAAGGATTTTGTGTTCCGTGATCGGCTTATCGGTGATCCGGACCACTGAATCCATCGCAGCCGCCATCATCACGCCGGTCCCCTGGATGTCATCATTGAACGTACAGATTTTATCGCGGTACTGCTCCAGTATATTGGCGGCATTGTCGCGGCCGAAGTCTTCCCAGTGGAACAACACATCCGGGAACAGCGCTGATGCCTCTTCAACGAACTTTTCGATGAATGGGTAATACGCCTCTCCTGTCACACGTTTGTGCTTATTGCCGAGATAGAACGGATCCTCCAGCAGCTGCTCGTTGTTTGTGCCCGCATCAATCACGATCGGCAAGACCTGTTGCGGATTCAATCCCGAAGCGACGGTGTATACAGCCAGTTTTCCGATTGAAATCGCGATGCCTTGGATGCCCCAATCGCCGATGCCCAGCACCCCTTCGCCATCTGTGATGACCATCATTTTGATTTCTTCATCCATGCCTTTGCAGCCGTTCAGCAAAGCGGTGCGGATCGCTTCCGGACGATTCACATCCAAGTAGACCGCATCCTGGGGAATTTGGTAATCCCGCGAATAATTCATGACTGTGTCGGCGATGGTCGGCGTATAGATGACCGGCAACAACTCGGTCACGTGTTTCCCGATGACATGGTAAAAAAGCACGCGGTTCTGGGCGTAGATATTCATCAGATGCTTCTGTTTGGAATAAGCATCAGTCAGTTGGCCCAGTTGCGCATAGACAATCTCCCCTTGTTCTTCCAAGGTACGCACTTCGGTCGGCAATAAACCTTCCAGCCCTAATGTTGCTCGTTCTTCCAAAGTGAATGCGGTCCCTTTATTCAAAAATGGCTGACCCAATAAATCTTTTCCGTTAGTTTTCGACACGTTGACACACTCCTGCTCCATCATTTGTATGTATTTCTTTCCATGCTTTTCAAATCAAGGCTTGCCGCGCTTATTTTGTCTACAAGTGCTAATCCGCCCAAGGTATTTCTATCGTGAGATGTTCATGTAGCTGTTTTTGGTAGTCCAGATCGGCTCTTCGCTTTTTCCGTCTTTCTTCATATCCGCTGTTGATGAATTTTTCCTCGACCGTTTCCGGTACGATTTTCGGAAGAGAAACCTTTTGCCCATTCCCATCAGGAAGCGCCACAAAGGTCAAAAAGCAAGTCGCTGCCAAATACCGTTCACCCGTCCGAAGATTTTCTCCGGTAACTTTTGTGAAGATTTCCATTGATGTCTTCCCAGCTCCCGAAACAAACGTATCGATGCAGTTGATTATTTTAAATGATTTTTATTCAAAAATATAACAAAATTAAGGAGAAATTATGGAGAAATTATTATATGGGGTTGCTTATTATGATGAATATATGCCCTATGATAGGTTAGAAAAAGATATTGAAATGATGAAGGAAGCTGGAATAAATACAGTTCGTATAGCAGAATCCACTTGGAGTACTTTAGAACCACAAAATGGAGTCTTTAATTTTTATCATATTGATAGGGTACTTGAAGCAATGTATAAAGCTAATATCAATGTAATTATAGGAACTCCTACTTATGCTATTCCAACATGGATGGTAAAAGAGCATCCTAATGTCTTAGCAAAAACACCAAATGGACAAAATAAATACGGTCCTAGACAAAATATGGATATAACAAATCCTTCTTATCTATTTTATTCTGAAAGAATAATAAGAAAATTAATGGAACATGTAAAAGATCATCCTGCAGTTATAGGTTATCAAGCAGATAATGAAACAAAGTATTATGAAACTTGTGGTGATAATGTTCAGTTACTATTTGTAAAATATGTGAAAGAAAAATTTAATAATGATTTATCACAATTAAATAAGAGCTTTGGATTGGATTATTGGAGTAATAGAATAAATTCATGGGAAGATTTCCCAAGTGTTGAAGGTACAATTAATGCAAGTCTTTCATCAGAGTTTGCACAATTTCAAAGAAAATTAGTAACAGACTTTCTTACATGGCAAGTAGATATAATCAATGAATACAAGAAAGAACATCAATTCGTTACTCAAAATTTTGATTTTGATTGGAGAGGTTATTCTTATGGTGTTCAATCTTATGTTAATCATTTTGAAGCATCAAAACCTTTTGACACTGTTAGTGTTGATATATATCATCCAACTCAAGATGAACTTACAGGGATAGAGATTTCATTCTGTGGAGATTTAGCTAGAACATTAAAAAATAAAAATTATTTCGTAATGGAGACTGAAGCTCAAGGATTTGCTGCATGGGTTCCTTATGAAGGTCAATTAAGATTACAAGCATTTAGTCATATAGCATCTGGTGCAAGTATGGTAGCTTATTGGCACTGGCATTCGATTCATAATAGTGCAGAGACATTTTGGAAAGGTCTTTTAAGTCATGATTTTGAGCCTAATCCAACATATCTTGAAGCAAAAACTATTGGAAAAGATTTTGAACGTTTAAGTAATAAACTAGTAAATTTAAAATCAGATAATAAAGTAGCTCTTTTAGTTGATAATCATTCATTAACATCACTAAATGCTTTTAAATGGTTTACAGGCGGTTTAGACTATAACGATTATGCTAGAGTTATGTACGATTCTATGTATAACTTAAATATTAATTGTGACATTATTGATACTACTTGCCAAGATATTGAAAAGTATTCATTAATTTTAGTGCCACCACTTTATTCATCTTCAGATGAATTTTTAAATAAATTGAATAGTTATATAAAAAATGGTGGAAATGTTATCTTTGGAATGAGAAGTGGATTTTGTGATGAAAATGTTAAAGTTAGACACTCTATTCAACCTGGAATTATAAGAGAAGCTTGTGGAGTATCATATAGTCAATTTGTATTCGGAAAAGATACCAAACTAAATAATGAAGTTCTTAAAGATAAGAATAATGAAATAAATACAAATTCTTGGATAGAACTTTTAACGTTAGATACTGCTAAAACTTTAGCTAGCTTTGATCATCATGAATGGAAAAAATATTCTGCTATAACAACGAATAATTATGGAAATGGAAATGCTATCTATATAGGATGTTTTCCTTCTATGAGCACAATGAAAAATATTTTAAATTATGCATTGGATAATTTTCAAATTTCATTGGATAAAGAAAACTTTGAATTTCCTCTTATAAGCAAAAAATTAATAAATAAGGATGGAAAAATAGTGAGATTCTACTTTAATTATTCTAAAGAAAAAATAAGTTTCAATTATAAAAATGAAAATGGAATTGAAATTATTGAGAATAATAAAGTTAATAAAAATACTGAACTTCTTATAGACCCTTGGGGATTTAAGATTATAGAAGAAGTTTAATTTTGTAGGAGTTGAAAATATGAATTATTTAGTCATTGATGTTGGTGGGACAGCTATAAAATATGCCCTTATGAGTGAAGAAGCTGAAATTACGGAAAAAGGAGAAATAGCAACTCCAACAGAAAATATAGAACAATTTTTAGATTCAATTGAGGCAATTTTTTCTAAATATTCAAATATAGAAGGAATTGCAATGAGTCTTCCAGGAAAAATTGATAGTGAAAGTGGATATGCTTATAGTGGCGGAAGTCTTCTGTATAATGCAGATAAAAATATTGCAGATTTAATTCAAAAAAGATGTAATGTAAAAGTTTCTATAGAGAATGATGGCAAATGTGCTGCTCTTGCAGAAGCGTGGAAAGGGAGTTTATCTGATTGTAACGATGGAATTGTTGTAGTACTTGGAACAGGAATAGGTGGAGGAATCATAAAAGATAAACTAGTTCACAAAGGCATAGAATATATTGCTGGAGAATTAAGTTTTATTATCGCTAATACTGATTTAAAAAAAGGTGAACCTTTAAAAATGTTTGCACATCAATGTGGAGTTCCATGGGGATTATGTGAACCTGTTGCTAAAATTAAAAAACTTCCAAATGAAAAGGTTGACGGTAGAAAAGTTTTTGAATTTATTTTGAATGGCGATGTTGATGTTATAGAAATTTTAGATGATTATTGCTACAAATTGGCTCTTCAATTACATAATTTACAGCATATTTATAATCCAGAAAAAATAGCTATAGGTGGAGGAATTAGTTCTCAAGATATTTTAATGGAATACATTCAAAATAATATTAAATATATTGAAGAACACATGGAATTTAAGCTTTCTATACCAAAAGTAATAAGATGCAAGTTTAGAAATGATTCTAATCTTATTGGAGCTTTATATCATTTCAAAAATTTATATAAAGTTTAAAGGATGAAAAAGATGAAACTAAAAGAAATTTCTAAAGAATTAAATATATCTGCCTCGACTATTTCAAGAGTATTAAACAATAAAAGTGGAGTCAGTGAAAAAAATAGAAAATTAATAAATGATTATCTTGATAAGAAAAATTTAAAATACAGTGATGACAATACTATTGTCATCATTGTTCCTAATTTAGAAAATCTACACTTCTGTGAAGTAATAAAAGTGATAAATAGAGATTTAATGGCAAAACAATATAAAGTACTAATTTTTGATAGTAATCAAAATTATGATACTGAAAGCAAAATAATTAGTGAAGTTGTTAAATTAAGACCTAAAGGCGTTATCTTATGTATCAATGATAAGTTAGACTCTATAAAAAGTCTTGAAATATTAAATAGTGAAAATATATCCGTAGTAATTTTTGATAGAGATTTGGAATATTCAAATAGTGGTGTATTTCTAAATGACTTTGAATCAGGAATATTGGCTGCACAATCCTTAATTAAAAAAAATTGTAAGGAAATACTAATAATACACGATTCAATGAAATTTAAAAATATATTAAACAGATTAAATGGAATTAAATACCTATTAGAAAAATATAAAATAAGTGTAATAGAAGTTGAAGAG
>Ga0183099_1000942_pt1 | contig 18194 bp, 18 predicted proteins | sample Biomet1_FD_127788 | JGI IMG/M metagenome (GOLD analysis project Ga0183099, IMG submission 127788) | Microbial communities from bioreactor (seeded with anoxic lake sediment) at LBNL, California, USA - Biofuel metagenome 1 | ecosystem: Engineered > Bioreactor > Anaerobic > Unclassified ... | reverse complement strand
GAAAACTCGTTGCCAGTGGCCGCCGCGGGGGATACACAGCCACAAGCGCAATGATGGCGTATGCACCTGGTTAGGACACGTTCATCATACGTGTGGGCGCGGGAAATGATGAGGAGTATGTGACGCGTGAGCACACCGGCTATTGAAATTTCAGATCTTTGGTTCGCCTACGAGGGCAGCCGCGTGCTGGAAGGGGTGAACCTGACCCTGGCGGCGGGCGAGTTTCTCGCTGTGCTCGGTCCAAACGGCGGTGGTAAGTCGACGCTGCTCAAGCTCTTGCTTGGATTGGTGTCCCCCGGTGGCGGAAGCATCCGTGTGCTGGGGTGCGAGCCCGGAACCTGCGGTGGGCGTATTGGCTATCTGCCACAGTTTACACAAGTTTCCGCACATTTCCCCATCACAGTGCTCGATGCCGTAATCCTCGGTCTCATCCAACCCGGCTTAGCCAGTTTGGGCGGTTTTTTGGGCCGTGCGGAGCGCCGCCGCCAGCGTGAGGTGGCCCTGCACAGCTTGGATCGCGTGGGGCTGGCCGACCGCGCCCAGGGCCGCTTGTCGGATCTTTCCGGCGGTCAACGCCAGCGTGTGTTCATTGCTCGGGCCATCGTTTCCGGGCCGGAGCTGCTGCTGCTGGATGAGCCCACTGCCAGCGTGGACGGTCGCAGCCGGCAGGAACTGATGACCCTGCTGTCCCGCTTGAATCAGGAGATGACCATCGTCATGGTCAGCCACGATATGTCCACGGTGGATGGCTGTGTGACCTCCATTGCCTGCGTCAATCGCGGGCTGCACCACCACGCGGATAGCCATATGACCCCGGATATTTTCGCCCAGGCCACGGGTGTGGACCTGCGGGCCGGGTGCCCGGTGGAGCTTTTTGCTCACGGCACTGTGCCGCACCGCGTGGTGCTTGATCACGATGACCCGAACTGCTGTGGCGGCAAGCATGCCCATGGAGCAACGGCTTCGGCTACGGATTCGATAACCGATGCGAAGCCGCAGACCGGCAGCCAGGGAGGGCAAGAATAATGCTGGAAGCCCTTTCCTACGAATTTTTCCGCAATGCGCTTTGGGCCGGGCTTTTGGCCAGTGTCATTTGTGGCATCATCGGTTCGCTGGTGGTGGTAAACCGTGTGGTGTTCCTGGCCGGCGGCGTGGCCCATGCCTCTTACGGCGGTGTGGGTTTGGCCTTTTACATGGGCTGGCCGGTGCTCCCGGTTACCGCGGGCTTTTCCACCTTGGCCGCGCTCATCATGGCCTGGGTAACCCTCGGCTCGCGCGAGAGGGCGGATACGGTCATCGGTGTGCTGTGGGCCGCGGGCATGGCCTTGGGCATTATTCTGCTCGACCTGACTCCCGGCTACAATTCCGATCTGATGAGCTACCTGTTTGGCAGCATTCTTGCTGTTCCGGTGGAGGATTTGTGGCTCATGGCCGGGTTGGCCACAGTGGTTTTGGCGTTGGTCCTGCTGTTTTCCCGCGGTCTGCTGGCCATGAGCTTTGACGCAGATTTTGCCCGTTCGCGCGGGGTGCCTGTGCGTTTTTTGCACTTTTTGCTCATGGGCATGACGGCGCTGTGCGTGGTCATGGTCATCCGCGTGGTGGGGTTGATTCTTGTACTGGCGCTGCTGACCATTCCGCCCTTTATCGCGGAGCGCCGCTCCCGCTCCCTGGCGGGCATGATGCTGCTTTCCGGCTTGCTCAGCGCGGTGTTTTGCGTGGTGGGCTTGTGGCTTTCCTACAGTTTGGACCTGACCAGCGGCGCGACCATCATCGCCGTTGCCTGCGTTGGGTTCGGACTCAGTCTGTGCCTGCCCTCGGCTAAACGTGAGGCTTCGGCTGGAGGAGCGGCATGAGCGATCCGCATGAAATGGACGCTGACGACCTTGCCCGCAGCATTCAGCGCATGACGCTGATGGTGCGCGGCGAGGCGGGGCAAAGCCCAGTCCCTAAGCCAGAAATTGAGCCCGGTTCTGTGCGCCATGGCCTTGGCTGGTGGGTGCTGGCCCAGGGCGGCCAATTGGCAGAGGAGGATTTTTCCGCCCGCGAGGCCGCCCGCGACCTGCTGCTGAACCAAGTGCGCCGCGCCGGACTGCTGGTGGCGGAGAATGTGTGGGTGTGGGACGAAACCGGAAACGCCCAGCTGGTTCTGGCTACCTTGCCCACGGAGGAACGCGCCCAGCGTTTGGCCGAGCGCCTTCGCGATAAGGGCATCAGCGTGCGCGTGCGCCGGGAAATGCCTTAGCCGCCACCGAGAAGAGCGCGAAAAGCTGCCCGTGCGGCCCCCTGCGAGGCGAACCAGCTCCGATGGGGCCAGCTCCAAGGTCCTATCGACCCGGCCTATGCCGCAATACACAGTGGGCTCGCGGCCCAGTACCTCGTTATCCAAATCACCACGCCGAAAAGCGGGAAGAGCGGCGATACCGCGCCGCGCTGCCAGTACACTGCTACCAGTCGCACGAAGCGGTTGTAGGCCGTTTCGTTTGGTTGCGTGCGGTCAGCTCCATTAAGACGAGGCGGCGGGCCGGGAGGCTGGCCTGCGTTCAGGTCGAAGCAGTAACAGTGCTGGGCATGTCGCTAGCGGATGTGTCTGCTTGGGCGTTTTCAATCAACCCCAGCTTGCGCAGCTCCTCAATCACATCGCGGGCGCGGAAGGGCTTGGTCATGTACGAAACGGCTTGTCCGTGAATAAACGCCCGTGATGCTTGGCTGTTATCGTCGAGGCTGGTGGTGATGATGACCGGCATGCGCACCGGCCCCAGGCCTTTCCACTGGTTTTCCATGGCGCGTATGCGCTCCAGGGTTTGCAGGCCGTCCATGCCAGGCAGCATGATGTCCATAAAGATGACGGCGTAGGGCTCGGCGCGGTCCAGGGCTTTTTCCACCAACCGCAGCGCATCTTCGCCGCGGTCGGCAATGTCGCACTCCCCGCATCCCCGCAGGCTTAACCTCAAAAATTCCTGGTTGACCAGACTGTCCTCGACAATAAGCATGCGCGGCATTTCAAAGGCTCCTTGGCGCTGGCCAAGCTAGGTGGGGCTTTGGCTCAGCTCCATAACGGCCTCGAACAGGAAGTGGTCGACCACGTGGCACAACATGTGCCCGGCGGCTATGTGCACTTCCTGTACAACGGGAGTATCCTTGCTGGGCACGCTGATGAGGTGGTCGCACAAGGGTTCCATTTCCGCTGTAAACTGTCCACACATGCCGAGGGTTTTGAGCCCGCGGGCCTTGGCCTCGCGCAGGGCGGCCAGCACATTGCGGCTGGTGCCGCTGGTGCTTATGCCCACCAGAATGTCTCCAGCCTGGCCAAGGGCCTGCACCTGCTTCACAAACACTAGGTCAAAGCCGTAGTCGTTGCCGATGGCGGTAATGATGGAGGTGTCCGTGGTTAGGGCCAGGGCAGGCAGGGGCGGACGTTCCAGCTTGAATCTATTGACGAATTCAGCGGCCAAGTGCTGACAGTCCGCCGCGCTGCCGCCATTGCCGCAAAAAAGGACCTTGCCGCCTTCGGTCAGGCACAGGGCTATGGTACGGGCTATCTCCACCAGTTGGGGGGCGTTTTCCTCAAAAAATATTTCACGGACGCGCAGCCCCTCGTGGGCGTGGTCCATAATTTTTTGCACTGCTTTGTCTGACATTTTGGCTCCATATTGGGCGGATGACGATGCAAACGCGGCTGATATACATGAAAGCGCGGAGGCAGGCAACGAGCCCGATAACGATGCGACGAATTGCTTACATTAATGTAGATTAACGAAAAAAAGACTTTGAACTCTCCCCATAGTTGAGTTAAGGGGAGTGAAATGGTTTGGGTTGCATACGTTTCTACATTTCGGAGGAGAGTTGGATGAAAAAAATGTCCGTTAAAGTGTTGGTGGCGGTTCTCGCTCTGGCTTTGGGCGCTCTTGCGCTCATGGGCTGCGGCAAGGACTCTGACGTGATCAAAATCGGCTTTAACCTTGAGCTCACCGGCGATATTCCGAAAGTGGGCGAGGCTTCCAAGTTCGCCGCTGAGATGCTCAAAGAAGACATCAACAGCAAGGGCGGCCTGGAAGTCGGCGGCAAGAAGTACAAGGTCGAGTTTGTCTACCAGGACAACGAGGCCAAGGCTGACAGCGCTGTCAACGCCGCGCTTAAGCTCATTACTCAGGATAATGTTGTTGCCGTCATCGGCCCCAACTCCTCCAAGCAGGCTATTCCTGCTGGCGGCGCTTGCAACGATAACCAGACCCCGATGGTGACCCCCTGGTCCACCAACCCCGATACCACCAAGGACCGCCCCTGGGTCTTCCGCGCCTGCTTCCTCGACCCCTTCCAGGGTCCAGTGGCGGCTAACTTTGCCTCCAAGCAGTTTGGCGCCAAGACCGCTGGCGTTTTGTTCGACGTTGCCAACGACTACTCCAAGGGTCTGGCCGAGATTTTCAAGACCGAATGGGAGAAGAAGAGCGGCGCCGGTACCGTGGTGGCTTTTGAGTCTCACGGCACCAAGGACCAGGACTTCTCCGCCCAGCTGACCAAGATTGTGGCTGCCAAGCCCGACTTCATTTTCCTGCCTGACAACTATAATCAGGTTGCCCTGATTGTGAAGCAGGCCCACGACCTGGGCTACAAGGGCCCCTTCATGGGTTCCGATGCTTGGGGTTCCGCTGAGCTGATGACCCTTTGCGGTCAGGATTGCATCGGTCAGTTCTTCAGCACCCACTACGCCGCTGCCGGCGCCCAGGGTGCCACCAAGGACTTCATCGACCGCTACAACACCAAGTACAAGTACGTGCCCGACGACGTTGCCGCTCTGACCTGGGACGCCACCCGTTTGGTGTTGCAGGCCATTCAGGAAGCCGGCAAGGTTGAGAAGGACATCAAGGCCGAGCGTAAGCTCGTTCGTGACGCCCTGGCCAACATCAAGGAATTCGACGGTATCACCGGCAAGATGAAGTTTGCTGGCACCGGCGATCCGAACAAGTGCGCCGTGGTTGTCCAGATCAGCCCCGAGGGCAAGTTCGAGTTCAAGGAAACAGTCTGCCCCCAGTAGACTGACAGGTGATGAGGGCGGGAGTCGGAAACGACTCCCGCCCGAACTGTTTTTCTGCGGGCCATCTCGTCTGCTGCCGAATAAAATTCGGAGTTTGGCGGCGGCGATGGCTGCGGATGCAAATCCCCAAGGCAAGGTGTCCCCGGTGGAAATTTTTCAGCATATTTTCAATGCCCTGCAATTCGGCAGCTTCTACGCCCTTATCGCTCTGGGCTACACATTGGTGTATGGCGTGCTGCGCCTCATCAACTTCGCGCACGGCGACATTTTTATGGTTGGCGCCTACATCGCCTATTTTGTGGCGACGGCCCTGCTTGTTGGCGGCGCTTCCGGCCTGAATCTTGACCCCGCTGTCGCCCTGGCCATTACGGTGCCGTTGACCATGATCCTCACCTCCCTGGTGGGCGTAACGCTGGAGCGCACCATGTACCGCCCGCTGCGCCGCAAGGGCGCGGACAGGCTGTACGTCGTCATCACGGCCCTTATGGCCGGCCTTATGTTGGAGAACGGCAACTTGGCCCTGCTTGGCGCCAGCCGTAAGCTGTTCCCGGACATGATCGACAAGGTCGTGTGGACTTTCGGTTCGGTCTCCGTGACCAACCTCAAGGTCATCGTTGTGGTCGTTTCCATCGCGGTGTTCCTGCTCCTTGAGTTCATCGTCACCAAGACCAAGATCGGTATGGCCATGCGCGGCATTAGCTACGACAAGTTCGCCATCCCGCTCATGGGAATTCCGCTGGACACCATCATCGTGTTCACCTTTGTGCTCGGCTCCAGCATGGCCGGTTTGGCGGGCATTTTGTTCGCCATGAACTACCCCATCCTCGAGCCCTACATGGGCGCGCTCATCGGCTGGAAGGCCTTCATCGCAGCGGTTGTCGGCGGCATCGGCGACATTCGTGGCGCCATTGTGGGCGGGTTTCTGCTCGGCTTCATTGAGATAGGCGTTGTCGCGGTGTTCCCCAGTACCCTGCGCGACCTCTTCGCCTTCTCCATCCTGCTGGCGATCCTCTGGCTCAAGCCCACCGGTCTGTTCGGTGTGGCCCAAACCACCAAGATCTAGGGGTCGCACACATGCAGAAATACAGCTTCACCACCGCCATGATCGCCAGCATGATTTTGCTGACGGCTCTGGCACAGCTCGGCGTCATCAATCAGTACCTGCAATCCGTCATCATGCTCATGGGTATAAACATCATCCTGTGCTCCAGCCTCAACCTGGTCAACGGCTACATGGGTGAGTTTTCCTGCGGCCACGGCGGCTTTATGTGCGTTGGGGCGTATGCCTCCTCCATTGTTACCGTGCTCCTGTTCAGCAAAAATCAAATTCTGGGTGCGCCCCTTCTGCCCGGTTCCATGGCGCTCATCGCCTTCCCGTTGGCCCTGGCCGCAGGTGCTGCCGCTGCCGCTGTTGCCGGCCTTATCGTCGCCATCCCGTCCTTCAAAACGCGCGGCGACTACCTGGCCATCATCACCCTGGCCGCCAACTACATGGTCATTTCCGCCATCGACAACATGGAGATCATCGGCGGCCCGCGCGGCTTCATGGGCATGAACGCCACCGTTCACGCCATGGAGGCCATCCTTGATGTGCCCTGGATGCTCATCTGGGTCATTATCGGCACCATCTTCAGCGTTTGGCTGCTGCGCCGCTTCGTTACCTCCACCCTGGGCAAGGGCGTTCCCGCCATCTGCCAGGACGAAATCGCGGCGGAGATCATGAGCGTGGACACCAACCGCATGAAGCTTATCGCCTTCATGCTCTCCTCCGGCCTGGCCGGCTTGGCGGGCGGCTTGTTTGCCCACATGCTGGGTTACGTCAATCCGCACTCCTTCGACATTATGAAGTCCACCGAGGTCATGGTCATGGTGTACCTGGGCGGCATGGGCTCGCTCTCTGGCGCCACCCTCTCGGCCGTGCTGTTCACCGTGCTGCTCGAGGTGCTGCGTCCGCTGGAGATTTGGAAGTGGGTGGTTATCCCCCTGCTGCTCATCCTGCTCATGCAGTTCCGTCCCGAGGGCATCATGGGCAACAAGGAGCTGTCTGACCTGTTCCCGAAGCTCCGCAAGTATTACTCGTTCAAATAGGCAAGTGGAGAGCTCATGTCGCTTCTTGAAGTAAAAGGACTGACGCGCCGCTTCGGCGGCCTTATCGCTGTGAACGATTTCAACATCGAGCTTGGCGAGCACGAACTGGTGGCCCTCATCGGCCCCAACGGTGCCGGCAAGACCACGGTGTTTAACCTTATCTCGGGCTTTTATCAGCCGAGCGAAGGCTCCGTCACCATCAAAGGCAAAGACACCAAGGGGCTGCGTCCCCATCAGGTGACGAGCCTGGGCGTGGCGCGTACCTTCCAGGGCATTCGCCTCTGGGGTGAGATGAACGTGCTGGACAACATCCGCGTGTCGCAGCACTCCAATCTCGGCTACAGCCTGCTCGACAGCTTCTTGCGCACAAAACGGTACTGCAAGCGCGAAAAACAGATTGAAGACACGGCTTGGGAGCTTTTAGAGGCCATGGACCTGAAGGACTATGCCTTTGAAGTGCCGCGCAACCTGCCTTACGGCCTGCAACGCCGTGTGGAAATTGCCCGCGCCATGTCTTTAAAGCCCTCGTTGCTCCTGCTGGATGAACCTGCCGCCGGTCTCAATTCCTCCGACGTGGAAGGGCTCATCAAGCTGGTGCGCTGGATTTACGACACCTATCCGGTGACCATCTGGATGATCGAACACCAGATGAAGGTGGTTATGAGCCTGTGCACCCGCATCAAGGTGGTCGACTTCGGCACCACCATCGCCGATGGCAGCCCGCACGAAATTCAGGCCAACCCCGCAGTCATCAAGGCCTACCTGGGAGATGATACGATTTGAAAACGCTCTTGGAAGTCAAGAACCTCAAGGTTCGCTACGGCAACATCGAGGCCCTGCACGGCATCTCCTTCGATGTGAAGGAAGGAGAAATCGTGACGTTGATCGGCGCAAACGGCGCCGGCAAGTCCACCACGCTTCTGTCCATCTGCCGCCTGCCACCCCCGGAGGCTCCTCGCGTCACCGAGGGCGACATCCTGTTTAAGGGGGTCAGTTTGCTCGGCATGCAGCCGCATAAGCTGGTGAGCGACCTGAACATGGCGCTGGTGCCGGAAGGACGCCATATCTTTGGCAACCTGACGGTTGAGGAAAACCTGAAGCTGGCCACCTACGCCCGCACCGACGGCCATGAAGCCATTGCCCGCGAGTATGAGCGCGTGTTCACGCTGTTTCCGCGCTTGGCTGAGCGTCGCAAGCAGCGCAGTGAGTCGCTTTCCGGTGGCGAACAGCAGATGCTGGCCCTGGGCCGCGCGCTGATGAGCAAATGTGAGTTCATCATGCTCGACGAACCCAGCATGGGCTTGGCCCCGCTGCTTATGTACGACATGTTCCGCACTTTGAAGCAACTGAACGAGGAAGGCTTGACCATCCTGCTTATCGAGCAGAACGCCAACTTGGCCTTGCGCTTTGCCCACCGCGGCTACGTGCTGGATACCGGCGAGATCGTGGCCTCCGGCCCTTCGGAGCAGCTGCTGGCCGACCCGGAAGTGAAAAAGGCGTACCTGGGCGGCTAGCCCTCACCTTACCGTTACCGCAAAGGCGGACCGTCGTACTCCGGCGGCCCGCCTTTTTTGCGTCGGGCTATTGCGCGCTTTTCTCTTGTGCGCCCGCTTCCTCAAAAGCCTCGCGGATTGCGGCTAGGCCATTGAGCGCGGCTGGAAAACCCGCGTATCCGCACATCTGGATGCCCACCTCGATGATTTCCTGTCGGGTAAGGCCAACGTTCAGCCCTGCTTTGACATGCACCTGAAGCTGTGGGCGCATGGTGCCACGGGCAATGGCCGAGGCGATCATGGCGATTTCTGCTCGCCGGGCGCTTAGTCCTGGCCTGCTGATGATATCGCCGTAGCTGAAGTCGATGATGAACTGGGCCATGTCCGGGGCGATGTCGTCCAGCATGGCCACAACAACTTTGCCCGCGCCGCTGCTGGTGGCCTCCAAGGCGGCCAAACCGCGCTGGTGACGTGTTGCAGCGTTTTGTACGGGTGGAACATCCGGCTGGACACCGCGCTCCGTAAAGACTGTACGTGCGCAGGCCAGGGCATTCAGCCCCGCCGGGAATCCTGCGAATACCGTGGTCACGTAGATGGTTTCCACAACTTCCTGCGGGCTCAGGCCTGCGTTGAGACCGCCGCCGATGTGAAAGGCCAGTTGCGGTTCGGCATTGCCCAGCGCTGCGAGGGCGGCAATGGTCGCCACTTGGCGCTCTGGCAGGTCCAGCCCTGGTCGAGCCATAATGTCCCCGTAGCCAAAGGCCACAACATACTCCACCATGTCTGGCGCTATGGAATCCAGGGCCGTATGCAGTGCTGCTTCAGCGTTGGGATTAAGGCGGGCAAGCTGTTCACGCCCCGTGTGCATGCGTTCGTCATTCATTGTCTGCTCTCCTTGGGGTTACATTATTGTGAATCAGTGCATCAGGATGAAACCGCGCAGGGTGTCTTCCTCTTGTGCGCCGAATGCACCGTAGGCAGGAATGAACGATAGCTGAAATATTATTTACAGCACAGATTGATATGCGTAGACTATCAATATGGACATTCGGCATTTGCGCTATTTTCTGGCAGTGGCAGAGGAACTTCACTTTGGACGCGCGGCTATGCGTTTGCACATTGCCCAGCCGCCGCTCAGCCAGGCCATACGCCAGTTGGAGGAAGAGCTTGGTGCTGCGCTGTTTACACGCACCAGCCGGTCCGTCCGTCTTACCGCAGCCGGGGCCGCACTGGTGGGCGATGCCCAGGCGATTCTTGAACAACTTGCCCAGGCCGAGGCCAAGGTGCGCCGGGTGCATGCCGGTGAGGCCGGGGAACTGGTGGTGGGGTACATGAATCCGGTCATGGACGCCGTGTTGTGCCGCGCTTTGGCGGCTTTCCGCGTTAAAAAGCCGGATGTCGCTCTGCGCCTGCGCGAGCTGCCCAGCCCTGTTCAACTGGACGAACTCCGCTCCGGACGGTTGGATATCGCCTTTGTGCGTGCCGGGAGTGAGGACCAAGCCACCGCAGCCGGGGCAGAGCTTGCGTTTTGTGTTGTTGCGCGGGAACCGTATGTTCTGGCCCTGCCAACAGAGCATCCCTTGGCAAAGCTCAAGCGTGTCCCATTAAGACGTGCCGGGCATTATCCGTTCCTGCTCTTTCAGCGCGAAACGTTACCTGCGTTGCATGATGCCATTATGGCGGCCTTTCGAGCCAACGGAGGTGAGCCCGTCATTAGCCAAGTGGTGCAGGGTAAACATGCCTCGTTGACTCTTGTCGCGGCAGGCATGGGGTTGTGCCTGGTGCCTGCCTCTGCGGCGCAGTGGCGGCGGAGCGGGGTGGTACTGCGCCCAGTGGACCTCGAACAGAGTTCCGGCGATGCTGATGCCCAATTGCCCGTGGTGGAAATGCACGCCGTGTGGGTTCCGGGTCGTGTTCCCGCTTCGGGTTTAGCCCTGGCAGAGATCGCCACCCGCGTGAATCTCCAGACAACTGCACACCGTCATTGAAACCACGGGGCCCAGGGCCAGATGCATTCGAGGGCACACAGGCTGTTGTGAGATTCTGGAAATGGACTCTGTGGACGTGTGGGGCATTGGTGCAGCATAGACATGGGGAGTCGTTCCAGTATTTGTGTGCCGCCAAGCAGTAGAAGCAATAGTGAAGTCGACTCTTTCAGTCTGATAACAAAATCTGTCGGCAGCGCGTTCGCTAAAGCACAAGGCTTGCCAAGATGAGGTGAAGAGGTATACTAGGCGCGCGGTGCGAAACCATGCCGCGTTCGGTCGCCATAATCTTCCCAATTCCAGGATATATTCATGCCTCGTCGTCAAATTGAATCCGGCAAAAAAACAGCGGTCGTAATAAATCGGCCTCCTGCCATCTCGTGCCCAACTCCGCCGCGCCCTGTGCGCGAGGAACTCCTGCGCATCATCGGCACTGCCCCGGCCTCTGTCCGGCGTTCCATGGGCGAGATGCTGCTCTCCATCAAGTCCGGCATGGAGGGCGTGGATAAAACGCCGCGCTTTGTTGATGGCGCTGCGGTGGTGTATGACTGGCGCTCTCTTTTACCTATGCTGACGGATATTCGCCGCAAGCTGGACCAGGCCATAGCCACCCGCCTGCGCCGCCGCAGCAAGGCCCGGCAGGAGCTGGCCCTGCTTGAAGGCCAGTTCAGCACCTTGCGCCGTTCGCATGAGCAAATCTCGCTCATGAACCAAATCATCTACGCCCTCATCAACGTGGGTGGCGAGTTCCAGACCCCGGAAGAAATTTTGGAGCAGAGCGCCGATGTGCTCATTGAGCAGTTGGAGGCGGATCTTTTTGTGTGTCGCTTGCGTGATGAAGCAGGCGAGTGGATCAACGTGGCTGCCAATACCGCGCACTCCAACCAAACGCCCATTCTGGTCCGCGCCATGGAGGAGAATATCCCCGGCCATCCGGTTATGGAAGCCGTTGCCGCCAAGAAATGGAGCTATGTGCTTTCCAACAACCTTATGAGCTCTGAACGCGGCGGTGAGTCGTATGACTGCGTTGCCTTTCAGGAGGGCTACCGCTCGCGCCTGGCCTTTATTCTGCGTGGGCACGACACCCGACCCTTTGGGCTCATTATGCTCTATTCGCGCTCTGTCGACTTCTTCAGCGAATACGACCACCAGTTCCTGGGCGACTGCTCGCGCATTGTTTCCCTGACAGTGGGCTCGCGGCTGGAGGTGGGGCGCGATGCCCTTGCCAAAGCCGCGGGCGGCATGGCGCACGTGGGCAACAATGCGCTCTCCGTCATCAAAAATTGCCTGGAATTGGTCAAGGAGGATCTGGAATCCTCCATTCAGAGTGGCTCACCTGCGGCCTTGCGTCGCCTGGGCGATGCCTTGGACCTGGGGCGCGAGGTCGAACTTATCGGCTGTGCGTTGAATGGCACCGAACGCTTGCGCCGGGCCATAGCCAACCTGCTTGACGCCGTGGACCACCCACGACTTATGCACTACATCCGTGGCGAGGAAGTGCTGGACCTGGACTCCAACGCCTGTTTTTCTGGCGACGAATAGCCTGCTCAGACGGGTGCATCTGAACGGATGTTAAGGCGGGGCAACCCGCCTTTTTTTTGCCCGGTGTGGCGCAAAAAAATGGGCCGGGCCAGAGCAGTGCTCCAACCCGGCCAAAGGCATGTCGGTCGTGTGTGTCTAGTCGCGCATGGATTCGGCCAAGGCGGCGATTTCTTCACGGATGACCTTGGCGGCCTCGCGCGGTACAGCGCGTTCAATCTCCGTGTGCATGTCGCGGGCGGCCTGATCCTGGCGGTCCTCCAAGAGGGCAAGGCGTTCCTTCAGTTGCGTGGCAACCTTCTCGTCTTCCTCGCTCTTGGTGCGCAGACCGTCTTCCAGGGCGCTGCGTAAGTCTGCCAATTCCTGGCGCAGGGCAACGGCTTCGCCCTCGGAAACGCGCAGGCGCTCGTTCAATTCTGTAATGACCTGATCTTTCTCCGCCAGTTGGCCCTGGATGCTCACCACATTGACACTGCCACCGGTCACCTGGGTCTTCAGTTCGGCCAGTTTGGCCTGGAACTCCGCCAAGGATTTTTGGTGCTCTTCAAGCAGTTGTTGCAGCTCGGGGGTCATGTTGGAGGCAGTCTCAACCTTGGGCTCATCAGCGCCCACGGCGAGGGCAGCGGCTCCAAGAACGGCGGCTCCAGCAGCTAAGGCGACAATCGGAGCTTCAACGACGGCAGTCTCAGGGGCAACCGGTTCGGCTGCCATGGCCTCGGTCAATTCCAGGGGCTCGGGCTGCGTCTCTGCAACGGGCTCGTCGTCAATTTTGTTCAGTAAGTCGTTGGCGTCCATGGCCAAATCGCCACCAATCTCGGGCATGGGACCGTCAAAGCCATCCAGCATGCCGCCGCCGATGTCGCTGGCTTCCAGAATGCTTTCGGCGTCAAGGCCGGATGCTGTGTGGCCTTCCGGCTCGTGTGCATCTGGCAGGGAGAGGTTCATGTCTCCACTCAGGTCGTGATGATCGGCGTCTGACGCCAAATCTGTCTCGATACCAGCGGTCATGTCCATGGCCAAGTTATCGGCCAAGTCAGCGGCCAAGGTGTCGGCCAGCTCATTTGTCATGTCTGTGGGGAATGCGCCGGCGGCGGCGTCGGGCTGTGCCTCCACAACCTGTGCAGGGGCCAAAGAGGGCTCCGGCTCGGTCATGTCGGGCAAGGAGAGTTCTAATTCCGCCGGTTCCGTAGTTTTGGGCTCGAGAGTTTCTGGCTCTAGAGTCGGCGTTGCCAAAGTATCGGTCTCCGGCGCTTGGTGCTCCGGTTCCGAAAAATCAGGGAGTGTCAGGCTGTCAACGTCCTGAGTCGTGTCCGGGGCCGTAGGAATCGGCGCCGCGGCGGGTGCAGGGGCAGAACCGGTCAACTCGGCGAGCAAATCCATATCCATATCCGAAGCTGCGGTTGGCGCGGCCTGGGGTACGGGCTCCACTGTGGGCATGTCTTCCACCAGGTCGTCCAGGGAAAGATCAAGCATCTCGTCTTCGGCTTCTGCTTGGGGCGCTGGCGCGCGGGGAACGTCGATCTCATCGAGCAGGCCGTGCATGTCGATGTCGTCGAGAGGCGTCTCGTCCACCACGGGTGCGCTTTCCGTCGGGGCAGATTTTTTGCTGTCGCCCAGGTCGGAAATAAGGTCGTCCAGGGCGTCCGTATCGATGCCGCCGTCCTTGCCTCCCGCCATATCAGAGGGCGGGGTCAGGTCCATGGGGCCATCGGCCGCAAAGGCGGAAAGGTCGAGGATGTCGTCATCGTCGTCGTCAGCGGAAATGTTGGTTTTGGACGTTGCGCCGCCAGCAAGAGGCTCGGCCACAGGCTCTGCGGCAAAGTCACCAAGATCGAGGACGTCTTCGTCCGCGGCGGTGGGGGCAGGAGCAGCGGAAGCCACTGGCTCATCATCGTCCAGAAGGTCTGAAAGCAGCAACGGATCGTCGTCAGCTTCGTCGTCCTTGGCGGCCTGCGTCTTTGCTGTTGTCAAGGTACTGCCCGATTCTGCTGCTTCGGCCAGATCCTCTGCAAAGAGGGCCTCCAGCTCCTTTTCGAAGTCGCTTTCCTGTTGGCTGGCCTTGGATTTGGACTTGGTGTCCGTTCCCAGGCCGGTCAGGTCAAGGAGATCGTCTTCAGGAGAGGGGGGAGTCGGCGTCATGGTCTCCTCCTCCGCGGGGAAATGTTAAAAAAAGGGGGCCGCTAACGCAGCCCCCCGGGTAAGCATGCGTTCGACTAGGCCTTAGCGTGGCACTTGTCGCAAGCGGTCGGGGCGTTCGGGTTGGTGGCCTTCTTGGCCTTGTGGCAACCCACGCAGCTCTTGGCATTGTTGCCATGGAAAGCGGCGTAGTAGGAATCCTTGCCCTGCTTGGCAGTCAGGTTGTCATGGCAACCCTTGCTGTCACAACCAGCAAATTCGTTGGCGCCAGCCTTCTTGTGGTGGCAATCAGCGCATTTAACGGCGGCGTGCTTGCTGTGCGGGAACTTCACCAAGCTTTTGGTCATTTTCATGCCAGCGGGAGCCTTGAAGGCCAGGCCATCAGCGGGGGCCTTTTTGCTCGCAGCATACAGGGGCATTGCCAGGGCAACGGCCAGGGCGGCAACAACCAGGGTCATAAAGAGAGAACGTTTCATGCTCCTCAATCCTCCTAAAAATAGCGTACGTGAACACTCCATTTACCACTGCCTATGGATGAATTCTTCTCACTCTAGAAGAACCATTCCGAGACGAACACCGAATGAATACTCCCAAATCAAGCTTCCTGGCAAGAAGGACAAGACACTTTTCCGGGAATTTTTTCACGATCCCGCCTTTGTGCGTTCACCAAGGCAGTATTTTCCCGCATAGCCCCTCGGCGTCAACATGCGCCTGCCCGTTGGCGAGGGCAGAAACCGTGTGCTGCTGTTGCCGATGATGAGGATGCTCTGCATGTCTACGGCCTCAACATCCAGCTCAGCCAAGGTGGTTACCGTAACCTCCTGGGCAGGCCGGAAGGCGCTTTGACCAAGCCCACCGGCGTTTCTGGCCCACGGTGCGCGGCCACCAGCGCAAGCGCCCGGGGCAGGTGCGTGGTGCGCCTGCCGGAGCGCGGGTTGTACACGGCGATAACGAAGTCCGCCTCTGCCGCCGCTGCGACACGCCGGGCAATGAGCTCCCATGGGGTCAGCAGGTCGGACAGGCTGATGACGGCGAAGTCGTGCATGAGCGGAGCGCCCAGAAGCGCCGCAGCCGCACACACAGCCGGAATGCCGGGCACCACCTCCACTTCGAGGCTTTCTGCCAGGCCGCGCGCCTCCACCAGTTCCAGCACCAGCCCGGCCATGGCGTACACGCCCGGGTCGCCGCTGGTCACCATCGCGGTTTCCACGCCGGAAAGAGCCAACTCGATGGCCTTATCGCAGCGTTCCACCTCGCCCATCATGCCCGTGGAAACCACCTGCCGCGTTGCCAGCAGCTTGGGGTCCACCAGCTCGATGTAGGCCTTGTAGCCCACAATGGCCTGAGCGCGCTCCAGAGCCGCCAAGGCCATGGGGGCCAGCAGGGCCGTCTCTCCGGGGCCAAGCCCCACCACGCTGATTCTGCCGAGTTGGCCGTTCACTTCCAGCTCCTCTTGTCTGTGCTGAGCGCCACGGCCAGGGTGACGCGCTCAGTCTTGGTCTTGGGAATAAGCAGTGTGTCCTGATCCGCCAGCAGCAGGGCAGCAGCTTCACAAACGCTGCCGGTGCCCACGCGTCGGCGGACTGTCTCGGACTGCCCCGCGGCCTCAACCGCCGCCAGAGCCTCCGCCTCCAGAAATACAACTTCCGCGCCAAGACTCGCCATGGCAGTGCAAAGGCCCGTATCCTCACGCTTAATGCTGGCAGTACCTACCCGGCCAATGCTTTGCAGAGCCAGACCATCGCGCGCAAACACTGAACGGATGTGCGCAAGAATTTCCCGTTCCTCCGCTCCCTTGCGACAGCCCAGGCCCAGGCACAGGCAGCGCGGATACACGCGGAAGGTGGCCGGATGCTCCCCCCCTGTGCGCCAGTGGCACCAGACACCCGGATGCGCCGGGTCCCAGTCTTCCGGCTGGGTGGGCACAAAGAGCTCACTTTCGGCAACTTTCGTAGAAATGCCGCCGAGAAGCCTGTGTTCCGGGTCATAACACTGCACAGGGGTGCCTTCCAGCAGTGCCGCACTTACGGCCTTGGCTGCGGGCAGGTTAACAACAATCATGTCGCGCTCCACGGCCAGCTGATCCACGGCGGGCAGCCCTGCAACATCCGTGGCGGTGGTGATGACCGCAGTGGCCCCGGTTAGCCGCGCCAGCTCGCGGGCCAGGGCGTTGGCTCCGCCCATGTGGCCGGAAACGAGGCTGATGGCGAAGTGCGCCGCTTGGTCCAGCACGGCCACTGCCGGGTCGCTGTCCTTGCCGCGCAGGTGGGGGGCCACGGCGCGAACAGCTATGCCTGCCGCGCCGATGAAGACATGGCGCGTGTGGCCGGCATACGTTTCGGCCAGCAGGGTGTGGATGCTGGAAAAGGGCGTGGTGTCCGGCTCGGCGATGCGCTGCGGCGCAAACAGGGTTGCGCCAAGCTCCGGGGCAATGCTCCGGGCCAACAGCAGGCCCGCATGGCTGAACACATAGATCGCCGTTGCCTCCCCGGCGCGCGGGCCGGAGGCATGGGTCATACGGGTTTGCCCGGCTTGTCCGCCCAAATGATGAACACCGGGTTTTGGGCGCGTAGGCGCAAATCTCCCGCTAAACTCTCTGTGTTGCTGGCGGAAATCTGTGTGATGCCGTAGTTCCAGCTATGCGTGTGCAAATATTCTTTGGCCCGGAACAAGGTATCGAGCAGGATGCAGTGAATGATGATGCGTCCGCCGGGCTTGAGCCGGTGGCACGCCACGGAGAGTGGGCGTGTATCCTGCCCCAGTCCGCCACCGATGAAAATACGGTCTGGGTCGGGTAGGGCGGAGAGGGCGTCGGGCATTTCACCGGTGATGGTTTCCACCAGCCAAGCCCCGATGCGCCGCACGTTTTCGCGGATCATCGCGGCACGGCGCGGGTGTTTTTCAATGGCGTACACCCTGCCCTCGTTGGCCAAGTGTGAGGCCTCAATGGCCACGGAGCCACAGCCAGCGCCCATGTCCCAAACCACGGCATCCGGCGCCACGCCCAGCATGGCCAGACCCGTGGCCCGTACGGCCTGTTTGGTAATGAGCCCCTTCTCATGGAAATAATAGTGGTCCGGTATGCCCAGCATCAGCGGGATTTCCGGCGGGGCCAGCCGCTCCACCAACACCAGATTCAGGTCGGCAAAGGGCAGGTCCCAAGCCTCCTCCAGGCGAAGGCGGCGGGCGGTCTCGTTCGGCGCGCCCAAATTTTCCAGCACAATGAGGGATGCATCGGCCACGCCGCGCTCCAAAAGCGCTTGGGCAATGGCGGCAGGGGAGTTCTCCGCATCCGTGAACACGGCGATGTGCTCAAACCGCGCCAGGGCGGCGTAAAGCGGGCCGTAGTCGTCGCGGCCATGCAGGCTGACCACGCGCACGCCGTGCCACGGCAGCCCGATGCGGGCGGCGGCCATTTGCAGGGTGCACAGGTTGGGGTGCACGTGCACATTTTTTGCGCCCAAGTGCTCAATGAGCCGCTTGCCGAGCCCGAAAAACAACGGGTCACCATCGGCCAGCACAACCACGCGGTTGCCGGCCTCGTGCTCGTGGGCAATTTCCTCAAGAATGGGCCCAAGCGGACCAGCGATGGGGATGGTGCGTTCCGGCGCACAGCCGCGTGGTGCGGGCTTCGAGCAGCCTGCGCCCGGCCACCAAAACCTGGGCGCGTTGCAAGATGCCCTCTACGCCCGGGGGCGGCAGAAGAATGCCAGGGCGAAGCCCAACCACATGCACAGGATTGTGTGCTTTTTCGAATACTGCGCCGAACATGATGATATCCATATCTTGAAATTGCTCCGGGGTGAAGGGGGTAGGCGAGGGGCTTTGTTGGTGCGGCGCTGGGGTGGTTGCAGACTCCGCTCCGGCGCGCTTGGATTTAGAGAGGGGAGAAGATGCCTCTGGCGGCTGGGGGAGATTGCA
>Ga0183099_1000941_pt1 | contig 18202 bp, 20 predicted proteins | sample Biomet1_FD_127788 | JGI IMG/M metagenome (GOLD analysis project Ga0183099, IMG submission 127788) | Microbial communities from bioreactor (seeded with anoxic lake sediment) at LBNL, California, USA - Biofuel metagenome 1 | ecosystem: Engineered > Bioreactor > Anaerobic > Unclassified ... | reverse complement strand
CGCCGGCGCGCTGCTTTGCGCCATCCTGAACGACACCGTTCTGTTCAAGTCCCCCACCTGCACCGACGCTGACAAGGCCGCTTGCGAGCAAGCGCGGCATGGAAGCCACCCCTGTCGCTCCAGGGCCCCGCCACCCCGGACGCCGCCTTCGTGCTGAACAAGTTCGGCCTGGCCGCTCCCGCCATTGAGACCGACGCCACCGGCAAGGACATCGCCCTTGTCGACCACTCCGATCTCGCTCAGGCCCTGAACAACCTCGACAAGGGCAAGATCGTCTGCATCGTTGACCACCACAAGCTGGGCGACGTGACCACCCCGAACCCGCTTGAAATCTGGGTCATGCCTGTCGGCTGCTCCGGCACCGTCATCAAGGCCATGTACGACTTCTACAGCATCGCCATCCCCAAGGGCATCGCCGGCGCGCTGCTTTGCGCCATCCTGAACGACACCGTTCTGTTCAAGTCCCCCACCTGCACCGACGCTGACAAGGCCGCTTGCGAAGCCCTTGCCAAGATCGCCGGCGTGGCCGACTACAAGGCCCTGGGCATGGAAATGCTGAAGATCAAGGGCTCCGTCGAGGGCATCCCCGCGGTTGACCTGATGAATCGCGACTACAAGGACTTCAACATGGGTGGCAAGAAGGTCGGCATCGGCCAGGTCGAGGTTCTGGACCTCACCCTGCTCGACAAGATCAAGCCCGCTCTGGTTGAAGAGTGCAAGAAGCTGAAGTCCGACGGCCGTCACACCGTCCTTCTGCTCCTCACCGACATCATGAAGGAAGGCTCCGAGATCCTCGTGGTCTCCGACGACGCCTCCATGGTCGAGAAGGCCTTCGGCGGCAAGGTCGGCGGCGCGCTGGGCTCCATGTGGGTTGACGGCTGCATGAGCCGCAAGAAGCAGGTCGTGCCTCCCATGGAAAAGGTTTTCGCCTAGTCCAGACCATCGCTTCGTTTATTGAGAGGCGGGTTCCTTCGGGGGCCCGCCTTTTTTGCGCCCTCCGGGCTTACGCCATGTTGACACTGAGGGGCTGCGGGCAATAGGAAAGCGTCCATGCGCTTCCTGCCAGCCCAATACGCATGCGCCGCCGTGCCCCTTGTGGTCTCCGGCTGCATGACCTGTCTTGTCTCGGCCATCGCCACTGTGCGGGCCGTGCCCATGGCTTCGTTCTGGGACACTTGGCCCCTGTCGTGGCTGCTCTCGTGGGCCGTGGCCTATCCGGTGATGCTCGCCATGCTTCCCTTGGCGCGGCGGCTCATCGCCGCCATCACGCTGCCCCCCGCAGAGCAATAAAAAACGCCCCGGTCTTGCGGCCAGGGCGTTCTTGATACTTGCTAGAAGAGCTTTAGATGACTGCTGCGGCCTTCAATGCCTGCTGCAACTGCTCCGCGTGGGCCGCTTCCAGAGGAACCAGGGGCAAGCGGAACTCGAGGGGCATCTTGCCCATCAGGTGCAGGGCGGTCTTCACCGGAATGGGGTTGGTCTCCAGGAACATGGCCCTGTTCAGGGGCATAAGCTCCAGGTTCAACGCCTGGGCGCGGACCGTGTCGCCCTTGAAGAACGCCTGGCACATGCCGGACATTTTGGCGGGCACGATGTTCGAGGTGACCGAGATGACGCCCGAGCCGCCGACGGCAAGCAGCGGCAGCACGGTGTAGTCGTCGCCGGAGAGCACCATGAAGTCCTTGCCGAGGGCCTCGATGACTTCCGTGCCCTGCTTCAGGTCGCCGGTGGCTTCCTTGCAGCCGATGACCTCGGGCACGGCCTTGGCGATGCGCGCCAAGGTCTTGGGCTGCAAATTGAGCCCGGTGCGGCCCGGCACGTTATACACCACATACGGCATGGAAGCCTCGGCGGCGATGGCCTTGAAATGCGCCACAAGGCCGTCCGGCGTCGGTTTGTTGTAATACGGAGTGATGAGCAGGGCGGCGTCGGCCCCGGCCTCTTTGGCCATGGCCACCAGCTCGATGGCCTCGCGGGTGTTGTTGGACCCGGCCCCGGCGATGACAGGCACACGGCCTTTGACCTGGTCCACGCAGATTTTGATGACCTGACCCTGCTCCGCGTGGGAAAGGGTGGCCGCCTCGCCGGTGGTGCCGCAGGGCACAACGCCGTCGATGCCTTGTTCAATCTGCCATTCGATGAAGGCTCTGTAAGCCTCCTCGTCCACGGCGCCGTTCTTGAACGGCGTCACCAGTGCGGTAAACGCGCCGCGAAAGCTCATTCAATCCTCCTTCTAATCGGTGCCCATGTGCTGCATGAGCGTCAGCATCTGCGGGTCTTCCTGATACTGATCAGTGAGCCCGAAAAGGCTCATACGAATATTTTTCTCTTCCGTCCATTTAAAAGTGGAATTGTGCTCAGGCCAGGCCAGAACTTCCACGCGGAGTATGGACTTGCCTTCTGTGAAGGACCGGACCCATGCGGTTTTTCCCTCGGCCGCCAATATGCCCACAAGGCCCATGCCCGGTCCGGAGCCGAGGAGAACATCCGGCAGGGCGCCCTTGTCGGCCCGGGTGAGCAACTCAGACTCTTTGTTGTAGCCCCAGGGGCTCATGACCACCACGAGCTTGACCGAGGCGCGCAGCTTGCGCACGGCGTTCTCCATCTGGTGGATGAGATTCTCCGGCACGTCAGGGGCGCTGTAGGCCACTGGCGGCAACAGAATGACCCCGATTCTGGGGCCGCCTTCGCTGTGCAGGATGTGCTGCTCGAGCTTATCGCCGCCTTTCCAATAAGGCCGAGGCTGAACCCCTGCCTTGGTCAGGGAGGCCCGCTCCGCAGGGGTGACGAAGATCAGATCGTGGCGCAGCTGGTCGAAGGCCTTGGCCATGAACTCCAGGCGCTTTTTCGAGGGCGCTTTGGCGGGCAGATCGCGGGTAAACTCGTAGCCCCCGGCCAAAAAGTAGGCCGGCGCTTCTCTGGTTGCCTCATGTTTGAGGGCTTTCTGCGCGCTGACCCGCCGGGCCAGTCCTCCGACCAGTTTCCCCCCTCAGGAAGGGCAGGGACGGACTTCGCCTTCGGTATTGGCGCAAAAAAGCAGGGTGAGCCGAGGCCCACCCGCTATGGCTTGCGTGGCAAGCCCCAGAGTCAATGTCAGGATCAGGAGAAGAATGCGGATCATTAATCGTTGATGAATTCCTTGAGTTCCTTGCCAGGGCGGAAGAAAGGAAGGCGCTTGGGATGCACTTCGACCACGGTTCCCGTCTTGGGATTGCGGCCAGTGTATCCTTCGTAATCCTTCACCTTAAAGCTTCCGAAGCCGCGAATCTCAACCCTGTCGCCGGCAACCAGGGCGTCTTTGATGGAATCGAAAAAGGCACTGACGACTTTGGTGGCGTCGTCGATATGCAACTTTTTGTCATCCGCCAGCGCTTTGATCAGTTCACTCTTGTTCATTGACCGCTCCGTTAAGTTGGGCAGTTCGTGTCATCACGCCGCCGTACAGATGGGGGGCACTTGGCAGCATCTAATCAACCTATGCCGAAAAAGCAGCTATTCCGTCAAGGGTTTCGTTAGGTTGGGGAAGAAAGAATTTGCTTCAGCGCCTTGCGCCCGGCAATGGCCTCCATATTCTCTTCCCGGTACCGGGCAACGCGTGTCGCCAGTACCGCAATATCCTTGATGGCCGGGCATTGCGGGGCATGCCGGGCCAGTGGCGTCTGGTTGATCACCGCCTGCGTCATGGTGCGGTCCAGGCGCACATGGCCCAGGTTCACGAGCTCGAAACCGAGAAAATTTCTGCACGCCATGTTGAGGCGCTCAAAGGTTTCCTTGGCTTCTTTGGCTGTGGCCTGGTTCACCACGACGAGAAAGTCGCGCACGCCGAAGCGAGCGTTCAGCACCTTGATGATGGCGTAGCCGTCGGTGAGGGAGGTCGGCTCCGGGGTGACAAGCACCACACGCATTTGCGCCATGCGCGCCAGGGAAAGCACCGTGCCGCTTATGCCCGCGCCCAGGTCCAGCACGAGGAATTCATAGCCCGACACAAGGTCGTTCAGCTTGTCGAAAAGCGCTCCCTGCTGGTTCTGGTCCATCTCGACCATCTCGGGCACGCCGCTGGCCGCCGGAAGGATGTCCAGCCCCGGTTCAACGGTCTGCACGACCTCTGACGCATGCGCCGTGCCCGCGAGCATGTCCTGCATGTTTTTTTCCGGCGCGAGGCCCAGCAGAACATCAAGGTTGGCCAGCCCAAGGTCGCAGTCCATGAGCAACAGCTTGTGCCCCATGTCGCGCAGGGCGAAGCCCAGATTCAGCGAAAGATTGGTTTTGCCCACGCCGCCTTTGCCGCTCATGATGCAGAGGCTGACGGTTTTGCCGGGGTTGATGGCGTTCATATATCTACCTGTTACTCTGGCAATTTCTTGCCGGTGAAGAGGAAATGCTTTTCGCTTGCGCGCACAAGGGTCTCGCGCGAGGCCAGAACCGCATCCGCGCTGGGCGCAACTTCCAGCCTGTTGCCGCCCATGCGCCGGGCCTCGGCAAGGGCTTCTTCCGCGTGTTCGACAAGGGCGCTTGTCTTGAGCTCGACCAGGCCGCCGTAGCCCACAAGTCCGGCGGAGCAGACCAGGCTCGGATCGCTCACTTGCCGGATGCGCCGCAGCATGGCGCCCAGCAGGCGCTCCGCCGCGGCCAGCGGCGTTCCGGAGAGCACAATGGCCACAGGGCCCGTGCTGAGCCTTGTGGCGTGGTCGAAACGGCGCAGCTGCGCGCGTGCAAGGTCGAAAACCGTGTCCAGGGCGTCGTCGTCTTCGGGTTCTATGAGCGCCAGGGCGAGGGGGAGCTGGCAAAGCCGGGCACGCTCCATTTCGCACGCAAGATAATGGTGCAGCAGGGTGTCTGCCGCCTCGCGGACGATACCGCCCATGTCTTGGGCCAAGGCGGCAAGGGAGGCCGCACGCCATTTGTTCAGGTCAAGTTCGGACCGCATGCTGCGCCACGTCTCATCATCCAACCCTTTAAAGACCCGGATGAGGCAGTAGGTGCCGCCATCACCCGAGGCGGCGTCCTGACGGCTCGCAGTCTCGATGTCGGCCAGTTGGCGCAGCAGGGTGTTTTCAACCATTGCCGGCTTTCCTTTCGCTGTGGGCATGCAGCAGGGTGGCGCGCAGGAATTCGTCCAGGCGGCCGTCGAGCACGGCGTCCACGCCGCTGTCCTCGAAGCTGCTGCGATGGTCCTTCACCAGCCGGTAGGGCTGCAAGGTATAGGTGCGAATCTGGCTGCCGAAGGCGATGGCGTCCTTTGTGGAATAGTCAGCTTTCTTGCTGGCTTCCAGTTCCTTCAGTTCGCGTTCATAAAGTCGTGCTTTAAGAACTTTCATGGCGAAGATCTTATTCTTCAACTGCGACTTTTCGTTCTGGCACTGCACCACGATGTTTGTGGGCAGGTGGGTGATGCGCACCGCGGAGTTGGTGCGATTCACGTGCTGGCCGCCAGGGCCGCTGGCGCGGAACACGTCGATGCGCAAATCTTCGTCCTTCACGTCGATCTCAATGTTCGTGTCGATGTCCGGGTACACATCCACGGAGGCAAAGGCCGTGTGTCTGCGGCCCGATGCGTCGAAGGGGGAAATGCGGATGAGCCGGTGGATGCCCGCCTCGCCCTTGAGCAGCCCATAAGCGTAGGGGCCGGCTATTTGCAGGGTGACGCTCTTGATGCCCGCCTCGTCGCCGTACAGGCGGTCCAGCTCCGCGACCTGGAACCCGCGCGATTCCACCCAGCGCAAATACATGCGCAAGAGCATCTCCGCCCAGTCCTGAGCGTCCACGCCGCCTGCGCCGGGATGTATCTCCAGAATGGCCGGGCTGTTGTCGTCCGGTCCGTTCAGCAGGGTGGCGAGTTCGGTTTCGTCGAGGCGCTTCTGAAGCTCGTTCAGATTCTCCGCCAGGGCCTCGAAGGCGTCCTGGCCCTGGTCCTCCTGCGCAAGCTCCAGCCACTCGTCCACGTTGCTCTTGGCTTGCGAAAGGGCGTCGTACATGCCCAGGCGAAATTCCAGAGCGCTTTTCTCGCGCAGGACAGGCGTCAATTCCTCAGGTTTGTCCCAAGCGCCGGGCTTGGACAGCTGGGCTTCAATTTCCTTCAGGCGCTCCTGGGACTCGGCAGAGTCAAAGCCGCCCCCAAAGGGTTTGGAACTGTTCGAGCAAGGACTGGCCCTGCGTTTTGAGATCGGCGAATTGCAGCATGTTGGTATCTGTACCGCCAGACTAAATCTGGCCAAGGTTTGAGGTGGAGTCGCGTCCACCGATGATGAGCAGGAAAGTGAAGAGCGCCAGAAGCCCGGCCATGCCCATGAGCAGATACTTGTATATCTGGTGGAAGACCGTGAATTCCGGGTGCGCATGCACCATGCCCACGGCAGCCAGCTCCTGGAATTGCGGACCGGCGATCTTGATGCGACCGAGGGGATCGATGAAGGCCGATATGCCGGTATTGGTGCTGCGCACAATGTAACGGCCCTGTTCAATGGCCCGAAGCGCGGTCAATTGCAAGTGCTGATGCGGGGCGCTCGTGTTGCCGAACCAGGCGTCGTTGCTGATGTTGATGAGCAGGTTCGCGCCCTGATCCACGCGGTCTTGCGCCAGACCGACAAAGATGGCCTCATAGCAAACCAGCACGCCCAAGGAAAGATCGCCGGATTTAAGCGCGCGCTCATTCTTGCCCGGCACAAAGTCGCCCACGCCGGACACCAGCTTCTGCATGGGGAGCACGCTTGCCAGCGGCGTGTATTCGCCAAAGGGAACCAAGTGTTCCTTGTCATACCAGGAGGGGGCCTGGTTGCTGTTGTTGAGCAAAAACGCCCTGTTGAACAAAAGGAAAGAGCCTGGGCCGTCGATTTGCTGATAGGCGGGAGAACCGAGAACAAGGGCGGCCTTGCCTGTGCGCACAAAGTTGAGCACCGGGGCGCGCAGGGGCGTGTTGTCCTGGAAATAGAACGGCATGGCGGTTTCTGGCCAGACGATGAGTTCCGGATCGGCCGAGTCGGCGATCTGCTGGCTCAGCCGCAAATATTTTTGCACTGTGGCCTGCTGATACTCCGGGTCCCATTTGATGCTTTGGTCGATGTTGCCCTGCACCACGGCGACGCTGTGCGCGGGAGAAGTCTCCGCGTAATTGGCCAGGCGCTGCCAGCCGATGCCGAGCACGCACGCCGCCGTCAGCAGCGAAAGCAGAAGGCAGGCCTTGTGCCGTCCGCTCAAAATAACGCCGGCTATGCTCAGCACAATGAGGCCGGACAAGCCATACGCGCCCACATAGGCCGCCGCCTGCACCACAATGGGCCAGGCCACGAAGGCCGAGGAGAGCGTGAGCCAGGAAAAGCCGGAAAGCAGCGACGACTGGGCGAGCTCCATGGTCGTCCAGGCGACGCCTATGAAGAGCGTTGCCAGGAGAGGGTGGAGTCGGTTGGACAAATGGGCCGCAATGCCGAACAATCCGTAATAACAGCCCATGGCCAAGGACAGCAGCACCGGCACAGGCAGGGCAAGGGCCCAGTGGATGTCGCCGAAGTGCTCAATGGGCCAGAACACCCAGTACAAGGTTGCCAGCGACGCCAGCGACCCCGCCTGCCACCCGTATTTGAAGGCAAGCTTGGCCGAAGGCGCGGCGATCCCCAACAGCATGATGCCAAGAGGCAGCAGCAAAACTGCGGCCGGGAAATGCACCCAGGGGCTTGCATAGCCCAGAAGCGCGCCCAATGCGGCCACTATGGCCCAAAGCAGGGGGTTCAGCAGCACGGAGCTGTCCTATTCCGCGCGCAGCACGCGCAGGCTTTCAATATGTTTTGCGTCGGCCTCGTGCACCTGGAAGCGCCAGCCGCCCAGGTCGAAGCTCTCGCCCTTTTCCGGAATGTGCCCGGCGATTTCGCTCAGGTGCCCGCCGATGCTTTCCACAAGGTCGGAGGCGAGGTCCAAGCCAAAGCGTTCGTTGATCTCGTCGAGGGAAACGCGGCCGGACACGATCTGACTGCCATCGGGCATTTCCTGAACGTCCTCCGGGCGCAGCGCGTCGTATTCGTCGCCGATTTCACCGACGATCTGCTCCAAAATGTCCTCCATGGTGAGCATGCCGGCGGTGCCGCCGTACTCGTCCAGGGCTATGACAAGATGGATCTTGCGCGACTGCATGTCGTGCAGCAGGCTCTTCAGGTTCGTCGTTTCCGGCACGAAATGCACAGGGCGCATGATGCTGGTGACGGGCGGCTGTTCCCCAAGCGGCAGCAGCAGGGGGCCAAGCACATCCTTGGCGTGCACCACTCCCACCATGTGATCGCGGTTGTCGCGATAAATGGGAATGCGCGAGTGCCCGTGCTCGATGATGAGCGCGGCGACCTCGGCCAGGGTGCTGTCCTGCTCGGCGCAGAAAATATCCGGCCGGGGGATCATTATCTCGCTGACGCGCCGCTCTTCCAGCTCGATGACGTTTTGCAGAATGCGCACGTCATCGCTTTTTATCTCGCCTTCGGCCACCGCATCCTTGAACATTTCGTCAAGGGGGGAATCGCTTTTGCGGAACAGGCTGCGGATGGCCGAAAGTATTGTGCCGTTAGACCCTTCGTCCAAGACTGGGCTCCTCGTCTATGCGGTCCTCGAAGACCGTTTTTGCAGGTTCTGCGCAACAATGAGGTTGCGCAATGTTTGAAATTAGTGGTCCAGAGCGGTAATGTCAACAATCCCCGCTGAACGAGATATCTTAACCTTTGCGCTTGCGCAGGGCGATCTCCAGGCAACACACCGCGGCGGGAGTGATTCCGGAAATGCGGCCCGCCTGCCCCAAGGTCGTGGGACGTATGCGCGTGAGCTTTTCAACCGCTTCTGTCGTCAGGCCGGACACAAGACCATACGCCATGTCCTGCGGCAAGACCGTGTCCTCCATGTCACGACTGCGTGACACCCGGTCCGCCTCGCGGGTGAGATAGCTCTCGTAGCGGATCTGCGTCTCCACCTCGCGCAACACTTCCGGCGATTCCTGCGCAATGGCGGGCAGGAAAGGCTCCAAGACCTCGATGGACAGCTGGTGCTGGCGCAGCAGGGCGGAAAGGCTCACGGCCTTGCCCGGTATGGCCGCGCCGATTTGCGTCAGCAGTTCCCTGGTGGGCGCATCCGGTCGCACGTGCACAGCCTCGAAGGCCTCCAGCAGCGCCGCGATGCGCCGCGCCTTGGCCGCGAACCGCGCCTGACGTGCTTCGTCCACAAGTCCCAGTTCCCGGCCGATGGGCGTGAGGCGCGCATCGGCGTTGCCCTCGCGCAGCAAAAGCCGGTATTCCGCGCGCGAGGTGAACATGCGGTACGGCTCCTGGGTGCCCAGGGTCACCAGGTCGTCCACAAGCACGGCCATGTAAGCCTGGTCGCGCCGCAGCAGAAAAGGCGGCAGGCCCGTGAGGGCGCAATACGCGTTCAGCGCGGCCCAAAGCCCCTGCGCGGCCGCTTCCTCGTAGCCGCTGGTGCCGTTGATCTGTCCGGCCATGTAAAGCCCTGGCAGAGGCTTCGACTCCAGGGTGGGCAGAAGCTGCGTGGGCGGCGAAAAATCATATTCGATGGCGTAGCCGGGCCGGGCGATGACGGCGCGCTCAAGGCCGGGAATGGTCGTGAGCAGCAGCTTCTGGATGTCCAGCGGCAGGCTTGTGGAAATGCCGTTGGGATAGACCTCCGGGCTGTGCAGTCCCTCGGGCTCGATGAAAATCTGATGCCGCTCCTTGTCCGGAAAGCGCGCCACTTTGTCCTCGACCGAGGGGCAGTAGCGGGCGCCGGTGCCCTGGATGACGCCGGAGAACAGCGGCGAGCGCTCGAACCCGGTGCGGATTGCCGCATGGGTGGCGGCATTGGTGTAGGTCAAATGGCAGGGCGCCTGGGGCAGCGGTACGCAGTCGCTGAGAAAGCTGAAGGGCGTGGGTGGATCGTCGCCATGTTGCGGCGTCATGGCCGCGAAGTCGATGCTGCTTTTGAGCAGCCGGGGCGGCGTGCCGGTTTTCAGCCGGCCCAGTTCGAACCCGTGGCCGCGCAGGGAGTCGGAAAGGCCGGTGGCCGGGCCGTCGCCCAAGCGTCCTCCGGAAAAGTGCGCAAGGCCGATGTGGATGAGGCCGGACAAAAAGGTGCCGGTGGTCAGCAGCACCGCGCGGGATCGGAACTCCTGGCCCATGCGCGTGCGCACGCCGCTGGCACGGCCCTTGTCCGCAAGCACCTCGGTAGCCATGTCCTGAATGATCCAGAGGTTCGGTTGGGCGAAGAGATCGGCCTGGACCACGCGCAGGTATTCGGCGCGGTCGATCTGCGCGCGTGTGGAGCGCACAGCCGGGCCTTTGCTCAGGTTCAGCTGCCGGAACTGGATGCCCGCCGCGTCGGCCCAGATGCCCATGCGGCCGCCCAGGGCGTCGATCTCGCGCACCATGTGACCTTTGGCCAGGCCGCCGATGGCCGGGTTGCACGAGAGATGCCCGATGCGGTCGAGGTTGCTGGTGATGAGCAGGGTGGCGAGGCCCAGCCGCGCGGACGCGCTTGCGGCCTCGCACCCGGCGTGGCCAGCGCCCACCACGATGAGGTCGAAAACCTCGGGCAGGGCTCGGGGAATGTCCATGAGCAGGGCCCCTACTCGTCGAAGAGCATGGCCGCCATGACCTTGGCGTCCTTGATGCTGCACGAGATGGAGGAGCGCTCGTTGGGCTGATGCGCGTTGTGCATGAGCGTGGCCCACACCGCGGCCTTATGCCCGGCCCGGCGCAAATATGCGGCCACTGTGCCGCCGCCGATGCCCTGCAGCTTGGGCTCGTTGCCGAACACCCTGCGCACGCGCGACACGAGCCGGGTCACGATCTCGCTATCCTCGGGCGTGGGCTCGGCGGCCTGCTCGCTCTGAACGTATTCATAGCGCACGGAAACGCCGAATTCGCGCTCCACGTCGTCGCCATATTCCTTGATGGCCGCCACCACGTCTTCCAGGGCATAGCCGGGCATAACGCGGCAATCGACGTAGAACACGTCGCGGCCGGGGATGGTGTTGATGTTCTCCACGTTGGCTTCCTTCTTGGTCGGCTCGAAGGTGGAGTAGGGCGGATTGAAAAGCGGGTCCTGGCGGGCAAAGCGCTGGTGCAGTTCCGGAATTCTGGTGATGAGCTTGGCGGCCGCGACCAGCGAATTCTTGCCGGCCTTGGGTGTGGAGGCGTGGCACTGCTTGCCTTCCACAATGATTTTGAGCCAGAGCATGCTTTTCTCGGCGATCTCGATCATGGTGGATGCGGGCTCGCCGAAGTCCGGCACCAGGAAGAGGTCGTCCGGGCCGAAAAGCTCCGGGTGCTTCTGCACCACATAGTCGAGGCCGTATTTGCTGCCGGTCTCTTCATCGGCCACCAGAAGCACGCCGTAGTTCATGTCCGGGGTGACGTTCAGCTCAAGCAGCGCCTTGGCCACGATGAGCGAGCAGACCACGCCCTGGTGGTTGTCCTCGACGCCGCGGCCGATGAGGATGTCACCCTCAACCTTGAGCGTGTACGGATCGGAGTCCCACAAGGCCCGGTCTCCCGGGGGAACGATGTCCGTGTGCGAGATGACCCAGAAAGTTTTGGCCGTGTTGCGGCCGGGGATGACTGCGGCCAGGCTGGGCCGGTAGCCGCAGGGCACGGCTGGGTCCGGCGCGCGGAGCTCGCGCACCCCGGCGAATCCAAGATCCGTCATGTAGGACTTGAGGTATGCCGTTTTCTCCGTCTCACCTGGGCCGCCGTTCAAGGGGCCAAGAGCCGGAATGGCAACAAGTGCGCGTTGCAGGTCGATGATGGTCTGGGCCGAGGAATCAAGGTGCCGATTTATTGCGGCGAGCATGGGAGGCTCCGTGGTGCCGGTTGCGACAAGCGTGCCGCGGGTTGAAAAAGAAAAGGCGGGGTTGCCCCCGCCTCGTCGTCTCGAATGGGCTAGCGACCCCTGGCGGCGCGCTTGGACGCCTTCAACGGGTTGACCTTGGTCTTGCCTTCCTTGTCCACCGTGGCTTTCACGTGGGTGGCAAAGTTGCAAATACCGCGCGTCCACTTCTTGGAGGGATCGGCGTAGGCCGGGCAGTAGGTTTTGTCCTCAAAGGGGGTGACGCGCTCGCAGCCGGCGCAATTCTCCACCACGGGGGACATGATGAAGCCTTTGAAGGACAGGCCTTCAGCGGTCATGACAGCGCCGTCGAGGGCGCTGGCCTTCTTCTTTTCTTCAGCCATGGGAATGTTCCTCCTTGTCCGGCGAGCGCGGGCTGCCAGATTGTCATCAAAAAATAGAGAGCGGTTCTTTATTCACGGAAGGCATGGATTGTCAAGCGCCAGAAAGCCCTTTCCAGCGTGATTCTCTATGCCACCTTGCCAATGGCCTTGATGAGCACATCGGTGACCTTCTGGGCGTTTTGGCGGAAAATGGCCAGGATGTCGTCCCAGGTCACCGGCGCCTCGTCGGTCTTCCAACAATCATAATCCGTGCTCATCGCCACAGAGGCATACGGGATTCCGGCCTCGTTGGCTAGGATGCATTCGGGGGCCACGCTCATATTGATGACGTCCGCTCCGAAGAGCCGGAACATGTTCGATTCCGCCCGCGTGCTGAAGCGCGGCCCTTCGATGGTGATGACCGTGCCGCGCGTGTGGTGGCGGATGCCGAGCTCTTCGCAGGTGGCGTTGAGCAGAGCGCGCAGGGAGGCGTCGAAGGGTTCGGCCATGGGGCAGTGGATGGGCTGGTGCGGCTCGAAAGTCTCGTGGAAGGTCACGGCGCGGTGCCTGGTGAAGTCGATGAACTGGTCGAGCACCACGAGGTCGCCCCGGCCGATTTCCTCGCGCAGGGAGCCAACCGCCGTGGTGCTCAAGATCGACGCGCAGCCGAGCTGCTTCAGGGTGTCGATGATGGCCCTGAAGTTGACCTGGGAGGGCGGAACCGTGTGCTCGCGCCCATGCCGGGCGATGAGGCAGATGGTGTGCTCGCCTATCGTGCCCACGCGCACCGGAGAGGGCAATTCGCCATACACGGTGGAAACGCGCTGGTCGCGGGGATTTTTGAGGATATCCGGGTTGTCGAGCCCGCTGCCGCCGATGATGCCGATGGTCGCCATGTGCGTTCGTCCTTACAGCTTGAGCAGATATTCGTGGGGAATGCCTTCGAGCTTGCTCGGGCCGTCCAGAAAGCCCAGCTCGATGAGGAAGCCGATGCCCGCGACCTCGGCGCCGGAGCCCTGCACCAGCTTGATCATGCCGTTGGTGGTGCCGCCGGTGGCCAGCAGGTCGTCGATGATCAGCACGCGATCACCGGGCTTCACCGCGTCAACGTGCATCTGCAGGCTGTCGGTGCCGTATTCCAGGTCATAGGTGACGGATTTTGTCTTGTAGGGCAGCTTACCGGGCTTGCGCACGGGAATGAAGCCGACATTGAGCTTGTAGGCGAGCGGAGCGCCGAACAGGAACCCGCGGGCTTCGGCCGCGACGATCTTGTTCGCGCCGGCGTCTTTGTAGCGTTCGGCCAAGGCGTCGATGGCGTAGCGGAAGGCCGCCGGATCGGCCAGCAGGGGAGTGATGTCGAAAAAGGTGATGCCTGGTTTAAAATCCAGCACGTCGCGGATGTAGTCTCTCAGATCCATTACAGATGCTCCTTAATATGAGGATGCAGGGTTTTAGCGATTGATTAAAGCGGTTGTCAACCGGCCCGGCTGTTGGTAGGGCAGACTTATGAAGAATTCTGAACATGTTCCGGGCGCATTTGCCCCGGCCAAGCGAAGCCTGGGGCAAAATTTTCTGTGCGACCAGAATATCGCCAGGAAAATCGTCGACGCTCTCAATATTGCTCCAGGCGACAATGTGCTGGAGATAGGTCCCGGGCGCGGAGCCCTGACCGAGCAGGTGGTGCAGCGCAATCCTGGCCGTTACGTCGTGCTTGAAATGGACGACGCCCTTGCCGGTGCGCTGGAGTTGAAGCATCCGCAAATCGAGGTGGTGCGCGGCGACGCCCTGACGTACGATTGGGCAGGGCTTGCCGAGGCGGACAAATGGAAGATTGTCGGCAACCTTCCCTATAATATCGCGTCGCCCCTCATCTGGGATATTGTCAGTTTGGCGCATTTCGAGCGCGCCGTGTTCATGGTCCAGCTTGAGGCGGGCCAGCGCCTTGTCGCCCACAGCGGAGGGCGTGATTATGGCGCGTTGTCGGTTTTTGTGCAAAGCAACGCCCGCGCCGAGATGTTGTTCAAGGTCCCGCCCCAGGTCTTTCGCCCCCAACCCAAGGTCACTTCTGCCGTGCTGCGATTTTTTTCGCTTGCCGACAGGCCTTCGGCCCAAGAGGCGCAACGCTTATCGTCCACACTGCGCCTCTGCTTTCAGATGCGCCGCAAGCAACTTGGCACCATACTGAAATTTAACAACTTTTCTGATTACGAAGCCATGCTGCGCAAACTCGATATCGATCCGATGCAGCGCCCGGAGACTCTTGAACCAGAACGGTTTAGAGCGTTATCAAAAGTATTGCCGCTTGATTTTCTTGCTTGACTTGCCTTTTGCTTTGGTGTTTATCCAGGTTCAGTCGCATATCGAGGCGGGTGCTGGGTTTGGCACCACCTTGCGGCAAAAGAGGAAATGAGGAAGGAGCGTCCGGATAATTCCGTCTGCCATAACGAACAAGACCACCATGAATTTCAAGGCAGAATCGGATAATTCGGGCCGCAAACAGTGACCCACCAATAGGAGGAAGGACACATGACGAAGGCTGAGCTGGTTGTCAAAATTGCTGAAAAGGCCAACCTTACTAAGGCCAATGCTGAACGCGCCCTGAATGCTTTCATCGGTGCTGTTGAGGACGTCCTGGTGAAAGAAGGCAAGCTGACCCTTACCGGTTTCGGCACCTTCCAGGTGGAGAAGCGCAAGGCTCGTGTCGGCCGCAATCCCCGCACCGGCAAAGAGATCAAGATTCCGGCCACCAAGGTTGTCAAGTTCCGCCCCGGCAAGCTGCTGAAGGACGCCGTAAAGTAAATCTGGAGGCCTCCTATGCTTCGCGGTGAAACTGTTCACAGCCCATTGCCCCAGGATCTTCCCTGGTTTCAGGCTGACCATGCGGTGTTTTTTGGTGTGTTGTACATCGTGCTGTTCGTTATCTGCGCCGGGATGGGCTACTGCATCCTGAAGAGCTGGTTCGACAGTTGCGGCGAAGGCCACCAGTCTCACTAGACCAGTCTGAAAAGCGGCTTCGATAGTGCGAATACGGACCCTTCCGGCGCAAGTCGGGAGGGTCCGGTTTGTTCTCTCCTAATTCCCTTGCAATCGTGAGGGCGTTGGGGTAGGGAATTCGTCTGCGTTTTTGATCAGCACCATTTGGGGAGGTGATTCATTTGCCCGGTATTTTGTTGGATGACAGCGACAACTTCGAAATCGCCCTGCGTCGTTTCAAGAAGCAGGTCGAAAAGGCCGGCGTCCTCTCCGAGCTGAAGAAGCGTCAGCACTACGAAAAGCCCAGCGTTCAGGAAAAGAAGAAAAAGGCGGCCGCCAAAAAGCGTCTCGTCAAAAAGATGCGCAAGTCCAGGATTGACGGATGACCATCCAAGGACGCATCGAGTCCGACTACATAGTGGCCTACAAGGCCAAAGACACGGTTCGGCTGGCTGTCTTGAGGCATCTCAAGACAGCCGCCAAAAACCGCGAGGTTGAGACCTTGCGGCCTCTTACCGATGATGATCTTTTGGAGATCATCGCCCGCCAGATCAAGCAGCGCCGCGAATCCATCGATCAGTATGAAAAGCATGACCGCGCCGAGCTTGCCAGTGTTGAAGCCGCTGAGCTTGCCGTTCTGCAGGACTACATGCCCAGCGCACTCACCGATGCCGAACTTGTCGAAGCCATAGACCGTTTCGTCGCCGAGACCGGCGCCCAAGGGCCGAAGGACATGGGCAAGGTCATGCAGGCCTTGACCCAAGCCTACAAGGGACGCTACGACGGCAAGAAGGCCAGCGAGGCCGTTCGCGCCAAACTTTCCTCGTAACGGGACGGCTCGCATGGAACCTAGAACCCTGCACTTGCTGGAGTTCCCGAAGGTCCTGCGGGAACTGTCGGGCTTTGCCGTTTCCGAACCCGGAGCCGCGGCCTGTCTTGCCCTTACGCCCTACCAGACCGCGGAGGCCGTTCGCAGCCAGTTGACGCTCCTTGACCAAGCCTTGCGCTGGGTCCGCGAGTCCGGCTTCCGCTTGGCCGCTTTTCCTGATTTCGCAAGCTTTTTCCCGGAGCTGGATGTCTCGCACCGCGTGCTTGAGCAGGATGCGCTTTATGCGCTCTCGTTGACGCTTGAGCAGGCGCGCCACGCCCGCGACTTGTTGGAGCCCTTTCAGGAGCGCGGCTGGGATGAGCTCTTTGACGCCGTTGCCGGTGCGCCCTGGCCGCAGGCAACTTGGTCCGGCCTCAAACGCTGCCTGGACCAGGATGGTCGGCTCAAGGACGAAAGCTCGCCTGGGCTTTTCTCTGTCCGCCAGGAAATCCGCGGCATCCACCAGAAATGCACCAAGCGCGTCAAGGACTTCGTTCTTGCGGAAAACATCTCGCATTATCTGCAAGATGAATACATCACCATTTCTTCCGACCGCTATGTGCTGCCCCTCAAGGTCAACTTTAAGAACCGCTTTCCAGGCATCATCCACGACTACTCGCAAACCGGCGAGACCTGCTACTTTGAGCCCATGTTCCTGGTGGAGATCAACAACTCCCTGCAGGAGCTCAAGCGCGAGGAGCGGGCCGAGGAGCGCAAGGTTCTGGAGTATCTGACCGGGCTCATCCGCCAGGAGCGCCCCGGCGTTGTGGCCAGCTACGACAGCCTGGTCCAGCTGGACCTGCTCATGGCCAAGGCCAGGCTGGCGGATGCGACAAACGCCCGGGCGCTGGATATCGGCGCGGACCTGCCCGCGCGGCTCATAAAGGCGCGGCATCCGCTCCTCGCCTTGCACAGCCCGGACACCCAGCCGCTGGACATCAAGCTGCAGGAAGGCCAGCTCGCGCTCATCGTCAGCGGCGGCAACGCGGGCGGCAAAACAGTGTGCCTCAAGACCATGGGCCTCATCGCGCTCATGGCCTTTTCCGGCTTGCCGGTGCCCGTGGCCGAGGGCTCATCCTTGCCGCTGTGGACCAACATCTTCGTTGTCCTGGGCGACGAGCAGAGCCTTGAGGAGCACGTCAGCACCTTCACAGCGCAGATCCAGTACATTGCCCGCGTGTGGGACCGCGTGGACGACAAGACGCTGTTCCTGCTCGACGAGTTCGGCGCTGGCACGGACCCCACACAGGGCGCGGCCCTGGCCCAGGCCGTCATCGACGGCTTGCTGGACCGTGGCGCGGCCAGCTTTGCCGCAACGCATTTCCCGGCCCTCAAGGCCTATGCCCTGGCCACGGAGCGCGTGCGCGCCGCCAGCGTGCTGTTCGATCCCAAGACCAAGAAGCCTCTGTACCGCCTGGCATACGACCAGGTCGGCGCCAGCATTGCCCTGGATGTGGCCCGGGAGCACGGCCTGCCGCGCACCATTCTTACCCGCGCCGAGCAGTATTTGTTGCTGGACGGCTCGGACACGAGCGCCGTGCTGGACCGCCTGAACACGCTTGCCGTGCGGCGCGAGCAGGAGAACGACGCCCTTGCCGACGAGCGCGCCGCCCTGCGCAAGAAGCGCGAAAGTCTTGAGGCGCGTTTTGAGAAAGAGCGCGTCAAAGTCCTTGCCGAGGTGCGCGAACAGGCGCAGAGCGTGTTGCGCGAGTGGAAGACCGAGCGCATCGGACGCAAGCAGGCGCTCAAGAAGCTCGCCGAGGTGCGCGAACGTCTTGAGCCCGCTGCGCGCGAAGATGCCGAACAGACCGCGCCGACGCTGGAATGGGCCGACCTCGCCCCGGGCCAGCGCGTGAGCTACAAAGCCTGGAACAAGGCGGGCGTCGTTCTGGAGAAGGACGAACGCAAACGCCAGGTGAAGGTTGATTTTTCCGGCGTGGCCATGTGGGTGGCCTTTGCCGAGCTGACCCAGGACGGCAAGAGCCCGCGCAAGGCCGAGCGGCAGCAAGGCACGGGCGGCGTCAGCGCCGAGCTGGGCTTTACGCCGCGCATCGACCTGCGCGGACAGCGTGCCGATGAGGCCATCGCGGCCTTGGAGCAGTTCTTGGACGCCTCGCTTTTGCGCGGCGCCACTGGCGTTGAGATCATTCATGGCCGGGGCACGGGCGCCCCGCGCCAGGAGATGCAGGCGGTTGTG
>Ga0183099_1000940_pt1 | contig 18242 bp, 15 predicted proteins | sample Biomet1_FD_127788 | JGI IMG/M metagenome (GOLD analysis project Ga0183099, IMG submission 127788) | Microbial communities from bioreactor (seeded with anoxic lake sediment) at LBNL, California, USA - Biofuel metagenome 1 | ecosystem: Engineered > Bioreactor > Anaerobic > Unclassified ... | reverse complement strand
GCTTACGCGCCACGCCTGCCGGTATGATGACTATGTCCGCCCCTTGCAAGGCTGGAGTGGGATCTTCACCGGCGTAACCGCGGACACGGACATCGGTCGGAATATGGCTTAAGTCAACGGCAACACCGGGCGTGACAGCAGCCAGATCGTACAAGGCCAATTCAAAACCGGGAGGCAGTTGAAGTTTTAACAATAACGAAAGCGACTGACCGATACCTCCGGCCGCGCCGAGAACGGCAACTTTCATAGTGAGCTCCGAGCGTTATTGATGATGTAGGGTAATTAATGGATGTGGCTCACCATCACCATAGGATAAAGCACAGGAAGGAACAAAGAGGAATGTCGGAACTGTGAGCCGGGGAGCACAACAGCAAAAGCACAACTAAATTACATTTTTACAACAAAACAAAGGGGGCTAGAAAGCCCCCTCTCACTGTGGCGTAGCCTCTGCTCATTCATGGGGTGCAAATGCCAACGCTCGCCGCTCTAGCCAGCGAAATGCTAATGTGAGACTACCGTTCATGGCCAGATAGATGGCACCAGCAACCCCGAAAACCCCCAAGGTGTCATAGGTTTGGGCATTCAAGCGCTGCGCGATACCCATCATATCCATGATGGTGATGGTACTGGCTAATGAGCTGCCTTTAAGGACCAGAATAACCTCATTGGAATAGCCCGGAACCACCCGTCGCATGGCATGGCGCAGTTTGATATTCAGCGTTTGTCCCTTGGTCATGCCCAAGGCTTTGCAGGCTAGCACTTCGCCATAGGGAACTGCATCCAGCGCCCCCTTGAACAAGCGAGTCGAATAGGCCGCCGTATTTAATCCCAAAGCCAATATGGCGCAGAACCAGGGCTCTTTCAGCAACTCCCACAACCAGCTTTGCTTCATCCACTCAAATTGTGCCGGACCGTAATAGATGAGGAATATCTGTACCAGTAAAGGCGTGCCGGTAAATACCACCAGAAACAGTTCGACCAACTGCCGGGCAACCGGGATCCGCCGATCCAGCAGCCAGGTAAAAATCAGCGCCAGTAAGCCACCCAGCAGCAAGCTCATCACAGTCAGCTCCAGCGTGGTTGCCAGTCCGCTAAGTAACTCGGAGAGATAGGCCATGTTAACCACCATACCGGAAGCTGCGTTGACGCAGATGTTCAAGGATGCGCCCACTGACCAGGGTGATCAGCAGATAGATACCCGCGGCCACGGCATACCAGGTAAAGGGACCATGTTCGCTACTCGGGCTGGCGACCGCCAATTGCGACTGACGCATCAGGTCATTTACCCCGATGAGCGAGACTAACGCCGTATCCTTGAGCAGCACCAACCATTGATTTCCCAAGCCTGGTAGTGCATGACGCCACGCTTGCGGCAGCACGATGCGCCAAAAAATATGCCCCGCAGACAAACCCAAGGCTTGCGCGGCCTGGCGCTGCCCCTTGGGCACGGCCTTCAGAGCCGCGCGCAGGGTCTGGGTAGCATACGAGGCAAACAACAGTGCCAGAGCTAGGACACCGCACCAGAACGGGCTCATCTCCACATAATCCCACGGTGCATGACATCTGCTTTGCCCTGGCAACCAAGTCGCACAAGCCAGATTGATGCCATCCGCCAACAACAACAGCAACTGTGAAGAGCCGAAGTAGATAAAGAGCACCACCAGGATCTCAGGCAAGCCGCGGATTAAGGTTGTCAGGGTTGCGACTGGCCAGCGCAGCCAAACATGCCGGGATAACTCAGCCGCGCTCAGCAGCAGAGCCAGCAGCAAGCCGCCAACCAATGACACGATAGCCAGCCCCAAGGTCATCAGGGCGGCATCCAGCAACAGGCTGATCATTATTTGGCGAAATACTTATCGTAGAGTTTTTGATAAATGCCATTGGCCTTGATACCGGCGAGCCCCTGGTTCAGGCTGTCCAACAAAGCTTTGTTGCCCTTGTTGACGGCAATGGCAAACCCGGCGCCGAAATACTTGGCATCAGATACGGGCTTACCCACCATTTGATAACCGGCATGGCTTTTCAACCACTCGGCCGCTACGGCCGTATCGGCAAACACCGCATCCACACGACCACTGGTCAAATCCATCAGCGCATTTTGATAACTGGCATAAGGCACGGCTTTCACATCCTTATCCTTCAGCTGCTCCAGCAGATAGGACTGATGCGAGGTGCCATTTTGCACACCGACATTTTTCGAGGCCAATTGAGCCACATCGGTAAACTTGCCTTCTGCCGCCACAAAGACAGCGGAGTTTTCATAATAGATATTGGAGAAATCGACCTGTTTGGCCCGTTCTTCGGTGACGTCCATGGCGGCGATGGCAGCATCAAAGCGACGGAACTTCAAACTGGGGATCAAACTATCAAAAGCCTGATTACTGAAGGTGCAGCTCAGCTTGGCTTCAGCACAAACCGCTTGTGCCAGTTCGATATCAAACCCGGCAAATTCATTTTTGTCGGTCATAAATTCAAACGGAGGATACGTTGCCTCGGTGGCAAACTTGACCTCAGTTGCCATGGCATGGGCACAGAGCAATGACACGGCAGCAATAGCGGTGAATAGCTTCTTCATGATTTACCTTCCTGGATGGTTCTAGTGTTGTAAGAATTCAGCAAAACGGACCGTCTGAGGTTCAGCGAAACGCTGCGCACTCCCCATTTCCACAATCTGTCCCTGCTCGAGATAGATCACCTGCGTCGCCACTCGGCGCGCAAACTCCACTTCATGGGTCACCACCACCTGAGTGATGCCAGTATCGCCCAATTTGCGAATGATATCGGCCACCTCCTTGGTGATCTCCGGATCCAGCGCCGCCGTCGGTTCGTCAAACAGCAGGATCGCCGGATCCATCATCAAGGCTCGAGCGATAGCCACCCGTTGTTGCTGTCCGCCGGAAAGACTGGCAGGCCAGACATGACGCTTTTCGGATAGTTTTAACTGGTTGAGCAGGTAACCGGCTTTATCCTGCGCCTCTTTCTTGTTCATACCCAAGACTTTCAACGGCGCTTCCATCAGGTTCTGCTCAACACTCAGATGCGGCCAAAGATGATATTGCTGGAATACCATGCCGACCTTGCCGCGCAAAATTTGAGTGCGCTTGGCATAATCTGCTTGCGCAGCAACCGCCGGAAATTCAAACCGCTCACCGGCGATCAATAACTCGCCCTCATCGGGCGTATCCAGCAGGTTCATCAGGCGCAGCAAGGAACTCTTGCCGGCCCCACTGGGCCCCAGCAGCACCAGGGTCTCGCCAGCGGCACAGCGAAATGAAACCTGCCGCAGGATCTGCTGCTGATGCCAGGATTTTGAGATTCCTTTGAGCTCTATACCCATGATGAGTGACGGCCTTTTATCCATACTTTGCGCCGATTCTAGTCACAGGGGGAGTCAATGCAAGAATTTTGTGCATCCTTATGCAGAATTATCGGCTAATTCTTGAAAATATTGGCATATGGATGCAAAATTACAGCTCGTCCATACAACATATTAGTTGGCTATGAAGCCCGGTGAAAAACAGGAACAACTGATCAAGGCTTTCAAAGCCTTATTGAGAGAAGAACGTTTTGGCTCGCAGGCTGAGATCGTCACCGCGCTGCACGAGATGGGCTACGAAAATATCAATCAATCCAAGGTCTCACGGATGCTGAGTCGCTTTGGCGCTGTGCGTACCCGCAATGCCAAAATGGAGATGGTGTACTGTCTGCCGGTCGAGTTGGGCGTCCCCACCATCAATAGCCCGCTGAAGAATCTGGTCTTGGATGTTGACCATAACGGCTTCTTGCTGGTGATCCACACCAGTCCAGGCGCGGCCCAGCTGATCGCGCGCTTGCTGGACTCCTTGGGCAAAGCCGAAGGAATCCTCGGCACCATCGCGGGTGATGATACGATTTTCATCACCCCGACCGCCGAGACCGATATGGATGAACTCTATGATTCGGTGCTCGAGCTGTTCGAGCATGCGGGTTAAAGATCTGACGGGTCAAAAAAACCGGCGCTAGCGCCGGTTTTTTTATTGTGCAGCAGCCTGTTTAGCGGAGATCCATCAGGCCACCCTGGCGGAGAAAGCCCTGGGATGGCGCAAAAAAAGCAGCGCCCGTCACCGCGCGAGTAAACCGCAACAAGTGATCAAAATGCCCAGCCCCATCACCCATCACCATGCTGCGTAGCATGTCGGTGAAGTGATCCGGGGTGTGACAGCAACTGATGAAGTACAACCCTTGCTCTTCCAGTGAGCCCCAAGGCATTGACTGACGCAGTATCTCTTTGCTCCGGCCTGCGCTGTTCTTCAGATTCACACGCTTGATATGACAGGTCAGTGGCTTATCCACCGAGGCATATTCGATGTTGTCCTGTTTGGTGCGGCCGATGATATCTTCCTGTTCCTTCAAGGCTAATCGCTGCCACTGGGCCATGTTGTGCACGAAGCGCTGCACATGCAAATAGCTGCCGCCAGCAAAGGGGCCTTCAGCCACCAGCGCCACTTCGGCTCTGTGCTCGCCCTGTGGATTTTCAGTGCCATCGACAAACCCGGTCAAATCCCGGCAGTCCAAAAACCGGAAACCACATAGCTCTTCTCGTAAGAGCACTTTGCCAGCCAGTCGAGCCATCAACCGCTGACCCGCAAGATGCAAGATATCGACGCGCTCGGCGCGAAGCTGAAAAAACAGGTCAAACGGTGTCCCGGGCGCCACTCGCTCGCCCTGTTCCTGCGCCGGGAAAGGAGCCAATAGCGGCGGTCGCTGGGAGTACAGCCGCTCCCAAGCTTCGCTCCCCACGCCGACCAACCCACTGAAACTCGCCTCGGGATAGCTACTCGCCAGTTCCTCACATAGTTCGGGGAAATGCGCCAGCGCCAGCCGAATTTCAGACTCCGCACCAGCCTGAATATCAAACATCAGATAATAAGCATGGGAATTGGGCTCGGCACAGAGACCTGTTTGTGGCTGGAACATGAACATTCTCCTTCGAAAGACAAGGCGTTCACTATAAGCCATTTGTCACGCTAGCGGCTAGCGCACTACAAACGGGAATGGAGCTGAGGCCACTCCGTCCGCGAAAAGAGCACTGGAGCATGGGGACGCAGCGCCAGAGACACGCCGAACTCAGGTTCGGTCAACCATTCATGGTGCCAAGCCTCATAGTGTTCCCCCTGCCAGTCGATAAGACAGCGGACATGGCTGCCAAGAAATTGCTGCTCTAATACAGCACCCTGGCCTCCCGGGGTCACCGCTAATAATTGCGGCCGCACAAAAAGCAAGGGCTCAGGACAAGCAGCGGGATCGCTCTCAACCCGGATCTCTCCGAGCGCACTGGCCAGATGCCCTGCAGCTAGCCAGTCGCAACGGACCAGATTACCCCGTCCCAAAAACTCGGCGACATAGGGGCTCGCCGGTTGATGATAAAGTTGTTTCGGAGTGCCGATTTGCACCACACGTCCCTTTTCCAATAAGGCCAGCCGATCGGCAAACGCAAACGCCTCCTCCTTACTGTGTGTGACAAAGACCGCTGCCATGTTCAAGCTTTTGAGCAAGGCGCGGATCTCGCGGATCAAACTCCAACGGACCTGAGCATCAATATTGGAGAAGGGCTCGTCCAGCAGCAGAAGTTGCGGACGACAGACTAAGGCCCGAGCAATCGCCACCCGCTGTTGTTGCCCACCCGACAATTCATGGGGATAGCGTTGAGCCAGCGACGTCAGTGCCACCAGACTCAGCATCTCCTGAATACGTTGTCGCTGCTGCTCCCCGGAGAGTCGTAGCGGACGGAGCGCAAACGCCAGGTTCTGCGCCACGGTTAGATGAGGAAACAGCGCATAGTCCTGGAAAATAAATCCTGTCTCCCGCTGCTCGGCCGGTACACTCATGCCCGCCCCCTCCACTTGGCGACCCTGCAGCCAGACGGTCCCCTGCGAGACCGGCATCAAGCCCGCGATCGCCCGCAGCAGCGTGGTCTTGCCCCCGCCACTGGCACCGAGCAGACAGAGGATCTCGTTATCTGCCACAGTTAACGAGATGCCAGACAACACGGCTTGCTGCTGGTGCTGACAATACAGATCCTCAATTCGCAAGGCACTCATGACTTCCGCTCCCCAAGGTAGTGATTCATAAACAACAAGGGTAAAAGACCAACAGCCACGATCAACAGCGCAGGGAAGGCCCCTTCGGCCAACTGCTCCGCCTTTACGTATTGATAGACCAGCGTGGCTAGCGTCTCGTAATTGAACGGACGCAACATCAAAGCGGCGGGCAACTCCTTCATGGCTTCAATAAAGATGAGCAAAGCCCCGGTCAAAATACCTCGACGCAGTAACGGCAGATGGACTCGCCACAACAGGCTGTTTGCGCCATGCCCCAACGCACGGCTGGCCATATCCAGCGATGGCGGAATGCGGCCATAACTGCTCTCGATAGCCCCCAGCGCCATGGCGATAAAACGCACCACATACGCCGCGATCAATGCAAACAGCGAGCCCGTTAAAATAAGCCCTGGCTCAGGCTGCCCCAACCCGGCCAGCAAGGCGTTAAGACCAAAGTCAGTCGCAGTAAGGGGGATCAGGATCCCGATGGCCAAAACAGTACCGGGCATGGCGTAGCCCAATCCAGCCCATTGGCGTGGCCAAGCCAACTTCAGGTTCAGGCGTTGGCTAAACAGGATCAGCAGCGCCATGATTGAGGCGACCAGCGCGGCCCACCCCGCGACCTGCAAGCTATTGAAGCTGGCATCCCACAAACCGGCAGGCCACTCTCCATCCCAAACTTGCCAGGCGTAATACATCAGGACTCCGCAGGGGAGCAAAAAACCCAGCACAATCAGCGCCAGCAGATAACCCACGGCCAGCACACACACAATCGGCCGCAACACCAAGGCCGCTGTCGGCTGCAGCAGGCTCTGTCGTTGATAGCGCTGCTGCCGACCTCGACTCACTCGCTCCATCAGCAGAGTCAACCCCACCAACGCCAGTAATCCCAAAGAGATCTGAGCTGCTGCCCCCAGCTCACCGTAACCCAGCCATACATCATTAACGGCTGTAGTCAGGGTTGGCACAGCAAAATAGGAGACAGTACCAAAGTCAGCCAGCGTCTCCATCGCCACGAGGGAGAGCCCTACGGCAATTGCAGGACGGACCAGCGGAAGTTCCAGATGCCACCAGCGACGCCAGTGACCATAGCCCTGCATGCGAGCACTCTCGATCAGCTGCGGCGCCAACTCGCCAAATCCGGCCCGTGACAACAGATACACATAGGGGTAGAGCACCAAAGACAAGACCCCGATGGCCCCACCCAGGGAGCGGATAGGCGGAAAATAGTAATCCCCTGGCTGTTGCCAGCCAAACAGGTTTCGCAAGCTCTGCTGCACCCAACCCGCATAATCGAGTAGATCGGTATAGACATAGGCTACCAAATAGCCCGGCATGGCCAGTGGCAATACCAATGCCCAATTCAACCAACGCCGTCCCGGTATTTGGCAGCGGGCCATCAACCAACCCGCTGGCGCCCCCAGCAGTAAGCAGAGCAAGACAGTGCCGCACACCAGTCCCGCGGAGTTCAGCAGATAAGTCGGCAATACGGTGGCCCAGAGATGAGCCAGCAGATCCAGAGGCGACAACCCGGCCTCGATCAACAGAGCCAACAACGGGAAACAGAGCAGCAGAGCAATACCTCTGCTGCTCGCCATCCAGATAGCCGCCTTCATATGACTTTTTCGCCGGTTGAACGGGTGCGATTAGAGATCGAATTTCACCTCATCCAACAACTTCATCGCCTGGGTTCTGTGCTTGGCGATCGCCACCAGAGACAAATCATCCGCACGGTATTGCCCCCAAGAAGCCACTAACGGCGACAGAGCCACCCCAGACTTGACCGGATACTCTTTGTTCAGCTCGGCGTAGAGTTGCTGCGCCTGATCCCCGACCAAGTACTCCATCAGGCGTTGAGCGGCCTCTGGGTGCTTGGCATACTTGGTCATGACCACGCCACTGACATTAACGTGCGCGCCTCGGTCAGCCTGATTGGGGAAGTTGAGATAGACAGCCTCAGCCCAACTCTTCTGATTGGCATCCTCCAGCATGTTGCCGTAGTAATAACTGTTGCCGAGAGAAAGATCGCAGACCCCCTCCTTGATCGCTTTTACCTGATCCCGATCATTCCCCTGAGGCTTGCGTGCCAGATTCGCCTTAACACCCTCTAACCACTGACGAGTCTTGGCTTCACCCTGGTGAGCCAGCATGGAGGCAACCAGCGCCACATTGTACTGATGCTTGCCACTACGGGTGCAGATACGTCCCTTGTACTTGCTATCCGCCAAGTCTTCGTAGCGAATGGTACTCAACTGCCCCAAACGCTCTTTGCTGCTGTAAATGCCACGGACGCGAGTGGTTAGGGCAAACCACCGGCCTTCTGGATCCCGGTACTGAGTCGGAATCGCTTGCTCCAGAGACGGGCTACGGACAGGTTGCACCAGATCCGCATCAACCAGCTCCATCAGACGGCTAATATCCACCGTCAATACCAGATCGGCGGGCGTTAACCGCCCCTCGCGCTTGAGTCGTTCGGCCAGTCCATCTTCGGCGTAAACCAGATTGACCTTAATACCGCTTTGCTCGGTAAATTGCCGCACGATAGGCTCAATCAAATGCGCCTGACGCGCCGAATAGACATTGACCTCTTCAGCCGCCTGCGCCTGAAAAACCAACAATAGAGATAAACTGACCAGATGCCGCCAACCCATAAGACCACCATCCTTTGATGTAAATCAAAAAAACTCACGCTGATGGTAGTCATTCTCATTTATGGTTTCAATAGAAATAAAAAAAGACCCCTAAGGGTCTCAAGTACAAATCAATACATCATGAAATGGCGGGTGCTCTCCGAACGGAGTCAACACCCGAGGTCACTAGATGGCTTCGTCGTCGACTTCACCAGTACGGATACGTACCACATGGGCCAAATCATACACGAAGATTTTGCCGTCACCGATCTTGCCGGTATATGCCGCCTTGCAGATTGCCTCGATGATACTCTCGACATTCTCGCTCACACTGGCAATTTCCAGTTTCACTTTTGGCAGAAAATCAACTTGATATTCAGCTCCACGATAAAGTTCGGTGTGGCCCTTTTGACGACCAAAACCTTTCACTTCGGACACTGTCATACCGTCAACGCCCAGAGCCGCTACCGCCTCACGCACGTCATCCAGCTTAAATGGTTTAATAATTGCACTGATAAGCTTCATACCTTGTCTCCCACTCCCTGGTTGATATTGGGTTTAACAAACTAATTCAATGTCTATGCCACAATAATAAAACCCATATTATTCATATAGATAAATATAGAAAATCAAATTAACCAGCCATCTTCCATTACAATTGGTGCAGCTCAGTTCGGGATGTTACTGAACAGGGCGCCAATTTGGTGCAGCATAAAAATCATCCCGAACCACAGCTCAGCTTAGGACTCAGATTGGACAAAATCCTGCCACGCCAATAACAAGCGTTGAAAATCTTCCAGCCCACAGCCCGACATCTGTTCATCATCGTAATAGGCCATATCCGGCTCCAACTCATCGCCAAATTCAAATTGCACCACATTGGCCGAGATCTCGGCTTCACCGTCCCCCAATTGCAAGGTATACCCGGCGCTATGCAAGGTCAGCATCTCAACCTCACCCTGCTGGACTCGTTCAACATCACGTAAAATATCGGCCAATAGAGTCAGGTTCGTGCCGATCGCATCATTCAACCAATGACCAAACGCCTCGTGCCCCATGGCCAATTTGACGCGCAAACGCCCATCCGCCTGTTTGGTAAATTCATAATCCATCGTAGCCCCCTCAGCTTGCTCTTCTCATTCTAGCGCCAGAAGGGCATATCATAAAAAAACGGGGCGCATCATGCGCCCCGTTCCTGCCGATCAGCATCTATCACGCCGGAACTTGCAGAATGACCTGGTCGGCCTTCGCGGTGTAACTGGCAATCTGGTTAAAGTTCAGGTAACGATAAACATCACTGGCCAAGGTATCCAGTTCGCGAGCGTAACCCTGGTATTCCTCGACGCTCGGGATCCGACCCAGGATGGCCGCCACGGCAGCTAGCTCCGCGGATGCCAGATAAACATTCGCTCCCTGACCCAACCGGTTCGGGAAGTTGCGCGTTGACGTGGAAACCACAGAAGCACCATCGGCGACACGCGCCTGGTTGCCCATACAGAGCGAACATCCCGGGATTTCAATACGCGCGCCCACACGACCGAAGATGCCGTAATAGCCCTCCTCGGTCAGTTGATCTTTGTCCATCTTGGTCGGCGGTGCGATCCATAGACGAGTCGTCAGCTGGCCTTTGAACTGGTTCAACAGCTTACCGGCCGCCCGGAAATGACCGATATTGGTCATGCAAGAACCAATAAACACCTCATCGATACGGTCACCGGCCACGCTGGAGAGCAAACGGGCATCATCCGGATCATTGGGCGCACAGAGGATCGGCTCCTTGATGCTATCCAGATCAATCTCGATGATCGCGGCGTATTCGGCATCAGCATCGGCCTGCATCAGCTCCGGTTTGGCCAACCAGGCCTCCATCGCCTTGATCCGGCGCGTGATGGTGCGAACATCCCCATATCCCTCTGCCAGCATCCATTTGAGCATGACAATGTTGGAGTTGAGATATTCGGCGATCGGCGCCTGATCCAATTTGATGGTACAGCCAGCCGCTGAACGCTCGGCACTGGCATCGGCCAACTCGAAGGCTTGTTCCACCTTCAACTCCGGCAAACCTTCGATCTCGAGGATCCGACCGGAGAATATATTCTTTTTACCGGCCTTCTCGACGGTAAGAAGTCCCATCTGGATAGCCTGATAGGGAATGGCATGCACCAGATCTCGTAGCGTGATCCCCGGTTGCATGGTTCCCTTGAAGCGAACCAGCACCGACTCCGGCATATCCAGCGGCATCACACCGGTCGCGGCGGCAAAGGCGACCAGACCCGATCCAGCAGGGAAGGAGACACCAATCGGGAAACGGGTATGCGAATCACCACCGGTACCCACGGTATCCGGCAACAGCATCCGGTTGAGCCAGCTGTGGATCACGCCGTCCCCTGGACGCAGAGCAACACCGCCGCGATTCATGATGAAATCGGGCAGAGTATGGTGGGTTTGCACATCCACCGGTTTCGGATAAGCCGCGGTATGACAGAAAGACTGCATCACCAGATCGGCAGAGAAACCGAGGCAGGCCAGATCCTTGAGTTCATCCCGAGTCATGGGCCCGGTGGTATCTTGAGATCCGACCGTGGTCATCTTCGGCTCGCAATAGGTGCCAGGACGAATACCATCGACGCCACAAGCCTTACCGACCATTTTCTGAGCCAGGGTATACCCCTTGCCAGAATCCGCTACCGGTTGTGAACGCTTAAATACGTCAGAAAATGGCAAGCCTAACATGTCACGAGCCTTGTCGGTCAGACCACGACCCACGATGAGCGGGATACGGCCTCCTGCGCGTACTTCATCCAGTAACACTTCGGTCTTCAACTCGAAAGTAGCCAGCACCTCATCGCTGCCATGCACCGTCACCTTACCTTCATAGGTATAAATGTCGATGACATCGCCGGTATTCATCTTGCTGACATCCAGCTCGATGGGCAACGCCCCCGCATCTTCCATGGTGTTGAAGAAAATCGGCGCTATCTTGCCACCCAGCACGAAGCCACCGGCACGCTTGTTCGGTACATTAGGGATATCATCGCCCATGAACCACAGCACCGAGTTGGTGGCCGACTTGCGTGAGGAGCCAGTCCCCACAACGTCGCCAACGTATACCAACGGGAACCCCTTGGCCTTCAGCGCGTCGAGAGTCTGGATGGGGCCAACGACCCCTTCCTGATCGGCAGTAATCCCGGGACGGCTGTTTTTCAACATAGCCAAGGCATGGAGAGGGATATCGGGTCGCGACCAAGCGTCTTGCGCCGGTGACAGATCATCGGTGTTGGTTTCACCACTGACCTTGAACACCGTCAGGGTGATTTTGTCTGCCAGCTTGGGACGAGACAAAAACCATTCGGCATTCGCCCAGGACTCCATCACTTGTCTGGCATAGCTATTCCCGGCTTCCAGCTTATGTTGCACATCATGAAAAGAATCGAACAACAGCAGGGTATGGGATAACGCCTTGGTAGCTATCGGAGCCAATACCGCATCATCTAGCAAGTCAATCAATGGCTGAATGTTATAGCCGCCCTGCATGGTACCCAGCAGCTCGACGGCAGACTGGGCGCTCAGTATTGGAGAGACAGCTTCACCTTTAGTAACGGCAGCCAGAAAGCCCGCCTTGACGTAGGCGGCTTCATCCACGCCTGGCGGAATGCGATTAGCCAATAAATCCAGCAACAGGGACTCTTCACCTGCAGGGGGATTTTTTATCAAATCGACCAGAGCAGCAACCTGCTCGGCATTCAGGGGCTTGGGTGCAACGCCTTGGGCGGCGCGCTCGGCAACATGTTGGCGATAGCTCTCTAGCACGATGAATTCCTCTTATCTATTCAAGTTGTCTGCCCGCAACCGCTTACGCACTCCGCGTTCGAGGTCTCTGACAATGACAATCATCCATGAGACGGCCGGTGGGGCCTGGTAACGTGGCCCTAACTATATAGATTTGCTGGTTTAATGAAAAATATAACCGCTATAAACCCGCTGAATATCTAAGGCTTATAAACCGAAGGTATTCCCAAACATCAGATAAAAAGAGTCATCGTCACTATCCGTTTGCCCATATGCCAGATAAATAGGACCTAAAAAGGTATCTGAGCCGAGGTAGATACTGCCAGCGGACCGCATGTCATCCCAATTGATCTCGGACTTGTCATTCCAGACATTACCCCGCTCTACGGAGAATCCCAGATAAACCGGCGACTTGAAGGAGCCAAAATGGTTATCCAGTAGTCGATAGCTGTAGATGAAGGCACCAAACAGTTTATATCGACCATTCAGCTGATACCGCTGAAAGCCGGAGAGGTTGAACAGCCCGCCCAAATCCTGCAAATACATCGGCTGCAACTCGTTCACAGCAGAACTGCCACCCGATAGACGCAAGTTCAGGCTTTGCCGTTCCGACAAGGTAAATGGATGCAAATAATCTATATCCGAGACGAGACCCCATCTCCGCAGCGTGGCGGTCGAATCTCCATCTTGGCTATGCACATAATCCAACTGCCCTGTCAGATAATGGCCCTGCATGGGGAAAGAGCGGCTATCCAGAGTGTCATAACTGTAGCGTGCATAAGGCCCCCAACTATAGACCTTGGTCTCTGCCGCCACCCCTTGCACATCCAGCGTGGAGCGGGCACCACGCATCCCCAGCGCGAATTGATTCCAGGGCTGCGGATTCCACCCCACCTCGGTGTCTAGTCCCCAGGTTCCATTTTCCACATTAACGAAATTGGAGGAGCCCAGATCGTCATCACTCCACAACGCCTTGGCTTGATTCATGTAGATGGCCCGGGTTTCATTGTCATAACCACCGCCGAACTGCCAGTAGTACTGTTGGCCGGTATCAAATGGCGTATAAAATTCGCTGCGCAGATGCTTCCAGCTACCCAGGCTCATTTCATTGCGCCACTCCCCACCCAGCTGATTGATATTGGTCAGGGTATAGGCCACGCCATACGAGTAGTTGGAGCGGGAGCTGAAATCGTCTTCAAAAGCAAAATTGAAATCCAGATAATTGGGACCCCAACTTTTTTCGCTGGCATTCACCACCAAAACATTCTGCCCCTGCTCCTCATCGATCTCGTAGGTTACTCGCTCGAACGTTCCCAGCGCGTTGATCCGTTCAATGCCTGCTTCCAGATTCTCGCTGGTCTGAACCATGCCGGTTTCCACCTGCAGCATGCCCTTGATCACCTCATCACTGAGACGGGAGTTATTATGGATGACGATCCGATCCAGATAGTAAGCGGGCTGGCCACCAAGCTGAGCACGGCGATCCAGCTTGGCCTGTCGATATTCCTCATACTCCTCTTCGGTAACTGATAGGGCGCGCAGGCGAGGACGCATCCCTTCGGCGGAGGATTCCCCGCGCTGAACAATCTCGGTCATCAAACCGAAATCTGAGACAGAGAATGGGCTGACTTCCGGTGTTAATAGCACGTCTTGTTCACGCAGCAACGAGAGCTGATGTTCTGTACCGGAACGAGTTAGATAGGTGGTCAATTGATCCAGCAAACCAAATGCTGAATTTAACTGATCTTTCGACTTTAATTTATCGGAAATATCCACGGCGATGATGACCTGAGCCCCCATCTTGATCGCAATATCCACCGGCAAATTATTAACAATGCCACCATCCGCCAGCAGTTGATGATCAATTTCGATCGGCTTCAAAGCCCCGGGGATCGACATGGAAGCCTGCATGACAGCGGCCAGATTTCCGTGATCCAGAACCACGGGTGTCACCGTTTCCAAATTGGTCGCGATCGCCCGATAAGGGATCGGCAGCTCATTGAAACTGCGTAACGCTGGTAGGTTCGAGGTTGCATCCCGTAACAGTGAGGCCATCCCCTGCCCCTGATACATACCCTCAGGCAATTTAACCTGGCCATCACTGAGGCCTATATTGGTTTGCAATTGAAAGTCATCGGCCTGCGCCTTTTTTCGCAACGAGAGATCCTGGCGCGTGACTTTATCTTGATAGCCTTTGCTCCAATCCAGCGAGAGCGTTTTGGTGGTTACCTCATCCGCCGAATACCCCATGGCATACATACCGGCGACATAAGCCCCCATACTGGTCCCCAGGACGATGTCGACCGGGATCCGCATCTCCTCAAGAACCTTCAAGACCCCGAGATGAGCAGCACCTTTGGCACCACCACCACTCAGGACCAAGGCAATCCGAGGGCGCTCACCGCCTTTAGGGACGGCGGCTTGTAGTTGGGGGGCGCATAAAAACAGCGCGCAAACGTATGCTATTCCGAAAAAGCAGAACAGTCTTTGCCTTGCCATTTTATCGGCCGCTACACTCACGATATTCTCACCTAAGCCACTGAGGGACCTATGCTAACGAGATTGACCATCAAACAAAAGATCCTGCTCGGAGTTTGTCTCTCCGTCCTGATTTCCGCTCTCGCCGTCGGGGGGCTCAATCTGACATTGCTCGGCGGTATCATGGAAAAACGTCTGATTGAGCAGGAGTTGCCGACCCTGTTACAAAGTATCCGCAAGGACGTAGAAAAAGATCTCGATACCATGGCTAACGCCTCGCGTCAGCTGGCCAATGATCCACAAATCACCACCTGGTTCATCGCGGATCGTCCTAAAGAACTAGAGCCCTTGATGATTGAAAAACTCCAGCAACTGCGACAGCAGTATGATCTGGTTGATGCCTCGATTGTGGATCGCAAGAGTGCGGCTTATTACAACCAGAATGGCTTTTTACGTCTGCTGACACCGGAACAAGATGGCTGGTTTTATAGCTATAACCAGACTGCCGAAGCGTACATGCTCAGCATTTTTCGTGAGCAAAACGGTGAGGTGAAGCTATTTGTCAATTACAAACAACTGGATGGTCGAGTCGCCTCGGGATTATCAAAATCCCTCGATAGCATGATCGCCCAGTTAGCGAGTAAACGCCTGGAGCAAACCGGATTCGTCTTCATGGCCGATGGCAACGGCATGATCAAGTTACATCCAGATACCAGTCTGATTGACCAGCAAACGCTAACGGATCAGTTCGGAGTCAACGGCCAGAGTCTGCTCAACAAGCAATCCTTTACCTTGGCTCGAGCAACGCTGAATGGTCAGCCCATGTTTATCACCAGTAGTTATATCCCCGCGCTGAATTGGTACCTCATAGCCCAGGTGCCAGAATCTGAACTCTATGCCCAGCTCCATCAGGCTCAGTACTTCACCATTTTACTGGTACTTGGCACTCTGTTAGTCATGGGCATATTCGCTCTGTGGCTGGCAGGAGGTATCAGCCGCCCGATCCAGCAATTGGCAGAGCTGTTTGAAAAACTAGGCTCTGGTGACGGCGACCTGACACAGCGTCTGGATACCAGCCGACACGATGAATTAGCGCGCGTCGCCCGCGGCTTCAATAACTTTATCGGCAAGATCCATGGCTCTCTGGTCCAAGTCGCTCACAACTCGCGTCAATTGGCCACATCCGCCAATGAGCTGGCGCATAAGGCCGAAGACACGTTCCGCAATAGCCAGACGCAGAAAGACAGTACCACCCAAGTCGCAACCGCCATCAACGAAATGGGCGCAACCGTATCCGAAATTGCCAATAATGCCGCCATTGCGGCCGACGTCGCGAATGAAGCGAACTCCGAATCCGCAACCGGACAAGAGGTCGTTGCCAGCACCCGCCAAGCCGTTTCCTCACTGGCCGACGAGATTGCGGAAGCCGGAACTGTGATTGGCACCTTGGCTGAACACACTCAGAGTATCGGCTCGATTCTGGAAGTCATCCGCAGTATCTCGGAACAAACCAACTTACTGGCCTTGAACGCGGCCATTGAAGCGGCTCGAGCCGGAGAACAAGGCCGAGGATTTGCGGTCGTAGCTGATGAAGTACGAACCCTGGCTCGCCGTTCAGCCGAGGCCACAGAAGAAATCCAAAAGAAAATCAATCGACTGCAAGGTGAGTCAGGCCGTGCTGTGGTGGCCATGGAAAATGGTCAGATCCGCGCGCACCAGGTTGTCAGCGAAGCCAGCGCTGCCGAGCAAGCGCTGAGCCGGATCGCCAAACACATCGAACAAATCAACGACATGAACATCCATATTGCAACTGCGACCGAGGAGCAATCCAGTGTCGTCGGCGAAATCAACCGCAATGTCGATGACATTAATAATTTGACGCAGGAAAGCGCCGCCATCGCAGAAGAGTTAACGCATACCAGCCGGACGCTACGAGAGCTCGCCAAACAACTGGATACCTTGCTCGGTGAGTTTCGCCTTTAGAATCAGAAATTGATGAATTAGGCCAGCTTACTGCTGGCCTGATTTTTTTAAAGCGAAGAGTAACACCAGAGCAGCGCCATCAGCAGGGGCTGATGCAGCATATAGATGAGCAGGCTATGACGCCCTAGAACCACCGCAGGTTGGCAGATCGTCGGCACATCAGCATGGCATTGAGGGTAGGAACTATGCTGCAGACTACGAGCAAGCGCCATGCCCAACAAAACAATCCCGAACCAAGGCAACAACGGCACATAATCTTCAGTTTGCGGCTTATGGGCCGCCATACCCAACCAATTCAGCGTTCGAGAATCGAGTACTTCGGTCCCTGGGAACCAGGTAGTCCCTAGGCAGATCAACGCGAGTAGTAACCAAAACCACCGACTTTTTAAAAAGTTCAGTCGTAGCAGGACTTGCCCCAGTAAACTAGCCAAGACAACGAAGTGCAGAATGCCAAAGTAAATGAATCGATCCGCAAACATGACCCAGCTGACCACAGAGATAAGCCCTGCACAGCAAGCAACCCGTATCAGTCGCTGCCAGAAGTGCGCTGCCGTGTGCTCCGCAGCCAAGACTAAGCTCATCCCCATGATGAATAGGAACAAACCAACAATACCGCTCCGCCAAGCCATCCAGCGCCAATCGCTTAACAATTGAAAATCAGCCAAGTGCCAGTAAGTGAGATCAAAACAGAAGTGAAAGGCGATCATCATCAGGATCGCAAGCCCACGGACCATATCCAGCCAGGGCCAACGGTGAAACGTCTGCGACTCCATACCTGCTCCTAATCAAACCTTATAGGTGCCCTATTGGCCTAGTGTCACACCCGAATACATAGTCGATTGAGACATGAAATTTGTGGTACAACAACATCAAAGTCAAAAATCACTCAAATAAAAAGCCCCGCTGAAAACAGCGGGGCTCTTAAATGGGTATTTGACAGTGTCCTACTCTCGCATGGCGAATGCCACACTACCATCGGCGCTACAACGTTTCACTTCTGTGTTCGGCATGAGAACAGGTGGTTCCATTGCGCTATGGCCGTCAAATAAAACTTTCTAAAACTGGTGCTGATACCCAGAGTCGAACTGGGGACCTCACCCTTACCAAGGGTGCGCTCTACCAACTGAGCCATATCAGCACGTATCTCGTGCGATATCCGGTCTGACCGTATATCTAAATTGTTTGCCTGCGAAGTAATTTCCTACTCTCGCATGCGGGTCTTTCGACCAAATTGGGTGCCTGGCAGTGTCCTACTCTCGCATGGCGAATGCCACACTACCAT
>Ga0183099_1000939_pt1 | contig 18298 bp, 18 predicted proteins | sample Biomet1_FD_127788 | JGI IMG/M metagenome (GOLD analysis project Ga0183099, IMG submission 127788) | Microbial communities from bioreactor (seeded with anoxic lake sediment) at LBNL, California, USA - Biofuel metagenome 1 | ecosystem: Engineered > Bioreactor > Anaerobic > Unclassified ... | reverse complement strand
GTATCTCGATAAAAACTTAATCCAATTCGAATACAGAGCCTGGGATTTTCATTCATATGCATAATATCTTCAATCATTCCGGGATGTAATCTTCGCCGACGCTTTCTATCCTCAGAATAAGACATTTTATCAAGCCTAGATGGGAGATCATTAAACATCAACTTTATTTCTTCGAATAATTTAACAGATGTGTTTTCAATGTCATTAGCTCCAATTTCTTTCTTTTCATCTTTTTTTTGATCTTTAGTTTCAAGCCTTGCAAGTATTTCCTGTATTTTTGTCTTAAACTTTCCAACCTGAAACTTTATTGTTTCTTTATCTGGTTCAGAATTAGGTATTCTATTTACTAACTGAAATACTAATTTGGTAATTGAATCTTCATCATCTGCGCAGTTTTGAAACTGTGCAAATGGACCAGTTGAAACATCTTTTAATTCCACACCAAGAGCTACGCCCAGTATAGGTGTGTCCAATTTTCCTTTTGCCATACCAGCTTCAAACAGTAGCCATGGTCTATCAATGCTTCTTTTAGTTAATAAACAGACAATATCAGAAGCACATTGAATATTCTTTATTATTTCGGGATACCATTCAATCCCAAATTCAATTCCTTGATTTCCTTTTTTATCAGAAGAACGAAATGATTTCAAAACACCAGCGCTTACACTTTTTAATAAAACACTAAATGCTTCTGCTAATTCAGCATCCCTAGTATCGTGGCTAATAAATACAAGCGGATTTGTTGCCTTTTGAACTGTAGTTTCTTTTTTTTCGTCAGACATTTTACTCTCCTTTCTTTTTACTCGAAGGGTCAACCTAACATTAGTTTAACCTGTAATTCCGGTCCGCGCAGCGGATTGGCGCGTTTTGAGCTTGAGAGAGCGAAGCGAACAGCACAAAACGTGACAAAAGAATTATCAGGTTGAAGCAGTTGTTCTACTAATTTTTATAATTTGATACAAATGCCAACAAAACTTCATTTGAGTATTTTCTATAAAATTTGTTAAAATCTAAATACAATATTCCCGAAATCACTGATATCACCAATATAATACTTGTTGCTGACCATGAAAATTCACCTCCAAATCCTCGTATAATTATAATCCAAGATAAAGTAATAAAGGAAAAACACAACGTTCTTGTAAAACCATATAGAGAAACATAATTATTTAATTTTGAAACATGCGTTGGATATTTTTCTAATGTGTAATGATAAATAAAATTAAAAAAATCAGCCGTATCACTTTTTTGTATTTTTTCTGTTTCCTTTTGCGAAAAACAGTCAATACAATAATTATCCACCTTATTTCTTATAAGATTTGATATTATGATATCAATAGGCTTTCCCAATAAATTTTTTATCTTAAAAATTTTTCTAACAATAACATCACATATTATTACAGGATAAATATATAAAACCATACAAAGTTTTAAAAAACTTTTAAGCAATTATTTTCTTTGAAAACATTTCTCCAAAAACCAGGAAAATCTAAATTAAGCAAATATCTTGAAGGATAACCCAGAGTCCAAATAGAATACAATTCAATACTTACCGATGATAAATAGCTTAGAATATGTCCAATTAAATAGGATAATATAATTACAATAAAATAGTCATCCATTTGCAAATCAAGTTTTGGAATATGGTAGGGGTCACAAACATTCATCTGTATTATAAATAATGTACCATAAGAAAATAATAAACCCGGTATTAAATACCCCAAAAAATCATATACTGAAAAAGGATTTTGTTCAAATTTCATTTTCTCTCTCCTAGCGCCGAAGGCGTCCGTAGAACATTAATTGGCCTGTTCTGTTTAACTATTTTGTTTTCTTTATCTTGTCAGTATAAAATGGTGAATATCCTTTATATTTGCATATTTCTCCCATAGCGCTTAGAGGAGGTATAAGCGTTAACTATGTATGACAAAATAAAAAAGCCCTGCGCCGCCGAAACATGCTGCAGAACTTCGGGCTCAATTGAGTTTGCCTGAAAAGGTTCATAAAAGAATCTTTATTTTATATATTATAACGCACAATCCTCCAATTACCATTTTTTAACTATATTTTTCATCATTTTTTTTATTTTATGTCCTACGACAGAAAAACGGCTGGCACGCAATATGCACCAGCCGTTTTTTTACTGTTCTAAGAGTATTATTCCTGCTTTATATACTCCGACATACAGTACCCGACGGACATTCCTGTAGCTCTCCGCAGGAATGTTCCGGAATAGTATTTCTATCAGCAGTAGCAGCTTCTCTTTAAATATCTAATATTTAAATATATGGACAGTTCTGTCCGGTGGAAAAGCATAGTTCTGTCTTATGGGATGACCTTTTCTGTCTTGAGGGTATCCGTTTTCTTTGCTTTAAACATCCGGCTTCTCATCGGTTCATTAAAGCGGAAGCAGGACAGATATCCGTTCCCCGTGTCTTTATACTGCCGTTCAAAAATGCCTGCATCACAGTATTTCTTCATTTTCCTTGCAATACTCCGCGTACTTTTCAGATACAGTGTCGGCAGTTCCTGCAGTACATATGCATAGCTGACCCAGTAATAGTATTCTATTTTCCCTGTCTTTTTGTTCACGAATTTTACGGCACGCTGGTGACCGGAATTCATGAAATCCGTGATCCATCTGATGATGAGTGCATCAACAGGTCCAAGCCCATACTCAAAAAGAAAATCCTGAAATATACCATCTACATACATTCTCATAGTCTGCCTCCGTTTGTTTCGATTGTGTCAGTCCTGTTTGTGCTGCCGGATACGCTGCTTACATTATGCCTTATGGAAGAATGAAGCACGTAGAATTGCATCCTGCCGTCATGAAATGTCATTTCCACATCACAGGAGCCGTGCGTAATATGCAGCTGCTCTATATCACGGTATATCTGCCGTACAATATCCTCTGTCATATTATTTTCCTCCTGTTGAACGATGCTGCAGAATATATGCCTGCAGATCTTCTCGAAGAACAAAAACATGTTTAGAAAGGCGGATGCGGGGAAGCTCGGAATCCGGTATACATGAATCCAGCGTTGAAAGACCAATCGACAACAGTGTCGAAACCTCTTTTCTTGAGAACATCGGTTTATTTGGAAGTTCTACTATAATTGTTTCTTTATCAGTGGCCATAATACACTCCTCTCTTCCCGGACGGCCGGTCCGGAAAGATTTAACAGATACTTGGTGAAGTCAACGACTTCTGCTGCAGCTCTGCGTGGAGTATGGGGCATAGAGAAATCCGAAGCTACTCGACTTTTTTCGAATGCATGTTTTTTTCAAAAAGGAGGTTCCGTATATTTTTATCCCACATAATCGTACCTGTATCAGTGTGATTATTTACTTCATACAGCTTTTTTTTGCCAATCAGTTTGCCCATTGTGTCTGTTACGGCTTTATAGCAGTCTGTCGTATTTATCTGAGTGTCTCTAAAATAGGAATCAAAACAGTATACCGGAAATTTTGACGTATCTCTGCTTTTCAATAATCCGTCTTCGTAGTAAATATAATTGTCCATGATTAGCAGTTTCATATCATCTTCAAACCGGGGAAGGTTTCTGCAGACATCTTTGAAGCATTCATTTTCAGATAAAGCCCGGAACATCTTCTTTTTCTCAGTGGTTGAATAGACGATACTTTTTTTTACCAGTTCATCTACCATTTCATTTATATCTGTAGTTCTTTCTAAAGCATCCAGGGATTGTTGTTCTGCAGCTTCCAGTCTGTCGTTCAGTTTCTGCACACTATCATCAAGACTGGTAATCCGGTCAGCAGTATTCTGTTCTGGTATAATACCGGCGCAAATATCAATGCCCCGTTTTATGAGTGCCTCTCCGATGCCATCAGCTTTCTTTGCAAGTGTACAGCAATACGAATATATGTCTCTTCTGTCGGCTTGTATGAAAAATACAGGGTCTATGGCAGATGCTGCAAGAGAGAATAATTCCGTCAGTATATTCGTGTGCTGATTATCATTTTTCTCAGTAAAAAAACTGAAATAAAAATCTGTATACGTTCTGTTTACCAACCGCATAGCGGCATATCTCCGAAGACATTTCGGGATTTTTTTCTTCATGAGTGCGTTACTGCGGTTTTCCAATACTGCATTTTCTTCATTGACTACATCCCGGAGAGAGCCGCTGCAATTACGGAGAGAATCAGCAGCATACGTATTCCGGTATTCTATCAGTTCTGTTTCCTGGGATGAGTATAGATAAATCCGGTACCATTTTACTTCGAGCAGAATGTCACAGAGGAGGGTAGACATGAACCGGTAATCCCAGTAACGCTGAAGTTCAGAGATTTCATCTTTTACAGCTGTAAAATTATCAATATCAATAACGTGTATTATATTCATGATTCCGTCTTAATAATTATTTTTATGTATAGTTTATCATTTATCTTACGGCCTGTCTTTCTGTTTCTTGAATGATATAGAATGAAAATAATACCTTCTATCTTTAGCAGAAGGTATTATTCAGGCTGTTTATTAGAATTACGATACACAAATTTCCGGATTTTTTCCTTATTCTCCAAGTACAGGCAGGAAAAGTTGAGCTTCGGCCCGCTGCAGTTTGTCCATAACATTGTCCGTTTCTATGTGCTCTGCGTAATGATTGAGCATCGTCTCTGTTTTATGCCCGCTCCCTGTCATTACTATTCGTTTATCCTTTTACGATATCGCAGACACGACTGCACCACAAATGCCGCCATGAGTGAAAACAGATCTCATTCGGATTTTGATAACCAGTCGATTTAAGTGCCCGGTGAAGATACTTAAGCCAGTTTTGCGGATCAGTCGGCTGAGAAGGTTTCAATCCGAAAAAGACAAATCCCTGCATTCCTTCCCCGTAAGGATTAAGCCGGGCCTGTGCAATAAGCGCATCACGAAGTTGAGGTGCTATCGGAATTTCCCGTTCATCTCCATTCTTACAGCACTTTAATCCATCATATTTACTCCAGGAATGTTTTACATACAGACGGTCTATCCCTATATTCTCTACACGAAGACCTGCTATTTCTCCTTGCCTCATCCCCGTATACATGGCAACTGCATTCGCCAGTTTAGCCGAATCATTTTCCCAGTCTGTTTTAAACACTGCAGAAGCCTGTTCCATAGTAAGGATCATACGTTGTCTACTCTTATTTGCACATTTTATGATCCCGTCAAAACAATTATTTTCGATAAGGTTGTTGTAATATGCCCACTTCAAAGGAACTGTCACCGATGAAATGATTGAATTTATTGTTTTTGGTGCAAGAGTTTTCACTGCGGGATCATCAAAAAATGCTTTTACATCATCTTTTGTGATACTTCCCAATTCGCGCCCTTTTATACGTTTCATCCAGTAAATATGTATCCGGGCATTCATTGTCGCACAATAATCTTTATGAATAGACTGGCCTTTAAGCTTCTTCTCTTTTACATAGGGTGACTTGTCGTAATTCCAGAAATTCGCAAGAAAATCCTCAGCAGGAATACATTCGGGTGTATTCGGTAATACTGCTGCTTTTATTATTTTCCGTGACTTGAGTATATCGATAATTTCTTTTCTTTCATTTTCGGAGAAATCCATTTTTCGCAATTGCGCAAAAAACGAAAGTCTTTCAAGAGAAATTTTTTCTTCATCGGCAGCCAATTTTTTTGTTCTGACCGGAAGTACAGTACCTTGAGAATACCATTTAAGAACAGTTTTTTCGGCTTCACCCCGATTTTTTACATCCTGTACTCTTCTGGAATACTTTTCCGTCTGTGGAAAATGGAAACTGCGCGTAATAAAAACCGTTACTGCGTTTAAAAATAGAATAGGGCTTGGTCATGAACTACCTCTTTTTTTCAGAAGAAAACTGTTACTGACAATTTTCACTGACATTTGAAAGATATTTCACGCCAAGCCCTACGTGTATTGGGATCGGTAGTGTGGTAACTACTTGTAACACAAGCAATTACCTATTTAGCGGGGGCAGGACTTGAACCTGCGGCCTCCGGGTTATGAGCCCGACGAGCTGCCAACTGCTCTACCCCGCGTCGAATGTTCTACTATACTATTGTTTATGTATTAAAAAGTCAATAGGTGTCTACTTTTTTTTACGGTTTTTTTTCGGGAGGCGTTTTTGAAGTCGGCGGACGGCGGCGCCTTACCGCAGGCTTCTTTTCACCTGCCAGGGTCGTATAGCGCAGCCGGCATTCAACTGCGGCGAACAGAATGGCTGCAACGGCGAACCACCGGTAACGGTCGTACAGAGCGAAAAAATTGTACAAACCGTGCAGCAGAATCGGATAGGCGATCGCCGGTACGTCTATTTTATGCTGCTTGACCGACCAGACGAACAGACCGCCAAGGCCTGCACAGAACATATGCAGAACATCCGTCGTAAACATCCGCTGGAATATTTCGTCGTATACCAGAGACGCGCCCATGCCGTTCGCGCGCTGCAGATGCTGAAGAAAATATATCGCCGACTCCAGACATCCCAGACTCATGCCGAACAGCAGCGCGCATCCGAAAAATTTTCCAAGCGTTGTTTTTTTTGACGGAATGAGGAAAAGCACGAGCATTTTGACCGTCTCTTCAATAAAGCCGTTAAACACTACGGCTTTAAGAAGCGCTCCGGCCCAGGTATCTTTGTTAAAAAACGAAAAGTTACCGATATAAAACTGAAGAAACGTTATGGGCAGAACAGCCAGGAGACCCAGCAGCGTGACGAGCAGTTCCGGTACGATTTTTACTTTTCCGGGAAATTTCACTAAAAGTAAAACTATAACGTACGGAGCAAAACAAAGTGCTAACGCTGCGTAAATATTCATAAACCAAGAATACATCATGTTGTGGACTTTTGCAATTACAACCAATATACTTACCGAATGGCAAATACGACAGAATCCGCGATAATCCTCTTCGGAATAAAGCACTCCGGCAAAACTACTCAGGGACAGATGCTGGCAGACAGGCTTGAATGTGCTTTTTTTGATATTGACGCTGTTATCACAAAACAGACGGGCGTTTCGCCGCGGGACCTGTATACCGCCGGAGGACCGTCCGCGTTTATGATCGCAGAAGAAACGGCCTGCCGCAGCATCGCGGAAAAATATGCAGGAAAAGTACTCGTCGTTTCCACGGGCGGCGGAATATGCGACAACGCCCCTGCACTCAACGAATTACGGAGCATCGGTACGTTCGTCTTCCTTGAAGTACCGGAAAATGTCGCCGCGGACAGGATCATCCGTAAAATGACGGCGGCAGAGGACGGAACGCTTCTAAATCTTCCTGCATATATCGCAAAAAAAAATCCGGCCACCGAAAAAGATGTCCGGACTATTTTTCATGATTTTTACACGCAGCGCACTGCGTCGTACAAGGCCATATCCGACGTAACGGTACGGCTCGAGGATGCTCCGAAAGAATGTAATCAGAAGCGTATCCTCGACGCGCTGGCGCTCTAGCGGTTTTATTGTCCGCAGCTGCCGCCGCATCCGCAGCCGCAGTCTTCGTCGTCTTCACCGCACTCGCCGCCGCATCCTCCGCAGCTGCCGCACTCACCGCCGCATGACGGGGGATTAAGCTCTTCTTCGGTTGCGTCACGGACGTCCTTTACTTCCACGTCGAACACGAGCGTTTTTCCTGCCAGTTCGTGGTTTCCGTCGACTGTAACTTTCTCGTCTGTCACTTTCGTTACGGTAACGATCATAGGACCGCCCGCCGTGTTTGCCTGAAATTTCATGCCAGTTTCGATCGGTGTATCCGAATCAAACTGCGTGCGCGGCACTTCAACGACCATCTGCTCGTCGTATTCACCGTACGCGTCTTTCGGTTCGATCGTGGCGGTAAATTTGTCGCCTGGTTCTTTTCCTTCCAGCTTTTCTTCAAGTCCGCTGATGAGGTTCCCGTTCCCGTGTACGTATTCAAGCGGTTCTTTACCGACCGATGAATCTATTTCCTTACCTTCCGTGTCTTTCAGCGTGTAATGGATCTGCACCATCTTGTTCTTTTCGATCTTCACTTCACATTCCTTCGTCCGTATCCTGGACAACTTCTGTAATTTCCGGACATGCATCCTTCAGGTACCGTTCTACGCCCATTTTAAGTGTCATGACCGCCATAGGACAGCTTCCGCACGCGCCGATCAGCTTCAGGTGTACCCTTTTCTGGTCGTCGAGCGAAATATATTCCATATCCCCGCCGTCAGCCTGAAGCTGCGGCCGGAACATTTCTACAGCCTCTTTTATCGTATCTTCAAGAGTCTTGGTTTCTTCTGCCATGTTAAACCTCCATTAACCGGTGCATCACCCGTAAAACTGAATCCCCGGCACATGACGCGGTCCCATATTCATTAAGATACCGTAAAACGGACGCTTTCGGCTAGCATTTTGGTGCTAAAACTATTTAATCTGACAGCTTAAAACCTCAAGTTTACGGTGTAACTCGATGATACGGGCGCGCAGATAGTGATCGACCGCAAATTTTTCGATCACTCCGAGCGGTTCGTTGTTTTTCCCGACGATAGGCAGAACGTCCGTGTCCGCTTCCGAGAAACGTTCGTATACTTCCGGCAGCGGTACATCCGGCGTACAGACGTGCTCAGGCTTGTCCATGATATCCATGGCAAGCATGTTTTCCGCAAAGTCTCCTATAAGCAGCGTTTCCTTCAGGTGCTCAAGCGTTATAACGCCCGCAAGACGGCCGTTGTTATCCGAAACCACAAACGTCTGATTATGGTGGGAACCGAAATTATCAATAATATTTTTTATTGTTTCAGTTTCTTTAACGATCGCGTGCGAACGGGGATCACAGGCGCATTCGCTGCCCCAGGTAACGTCCTTTACCCTGGAACTTTTTTTAATATCTTCCTCGGTCACGTTCATTCCCGTTTCACCTGCTTTTGTGATCCCGTATTTTACGAACACAGGCCCGATGATCTCCACAATAAACGTTGTTGCAGTCACCACAAGCAGGATACTGTCTCCTATCGTGTCCTTAAAATAATTACCGGCGGTCAGGGACAGACCGATCGCAACTCCCGCCTGGCTCAGCAGACAGTACTGCATATACTTCTGAACGCTGGCGGGGGCCTTCGTAAGCCACGCACCGAACCACGAACCGACGGATTTGCCGGCTGTGCGGCCCACGATGTACACGAGCGCGAGCACGATCAGGAGCGGTTTCATAACCCAGATGTTCAGTTTGGCGCCGACGACGACAAAAAAGAGCACGTACACAGGCGGCGTAAATCTGTTCGTGATCTGAAAGATCGAGCGCGCTCCTTTGGGTGCAAAATTCGCTACGAAAAATCCTATACTCATAGCGGACAGAATGTTGTCAAAACCGGCCGCGTCGCAGATTCCGGTAGAAAGCAGCAGGATACCGAGCGTAAACGACAGGACGAGCCCTTCGTCGTTCATCAGTTTTTTGATAATCTGAGTAAGTATGAATCCCAGAAAAAGTCCGAGTGCGATCGATCCGAATACGTTATAGAAAATATTAAGCATCTGCCGGGAAAAAGACGTTGCGTGTCCGCCGAGCAGCGGTGCGGCAATGGTCGACGTAATTGCGAACAGAATAAGCGCTACCGCGTCGTCCATAGCGACAATACCGTACACCATCGTCGTAAGAGGACCTTTGGCGCGGTATTCCTGCATGACGTTCGTCGTAGACTCAGGCGCTGTAGAGGAACAAATAGCACCGAGAAGAATACCGAAACAAACTGACTGTATAAGATTTTTTGTAAAAAGGTAGGAAGCAATCGTTACGACAACACTGACAATCACGGCGGGAACCAGGGATTCAAAAAGCAGGACGCTTACGAATTGTTTCCCGCTTTTTTTAATTATGTCCCCTTTAAGCTCGCCTCCGACAAGAAATCCTATAAAAGCGAGCGCGATCACGCTTATCGGATTAAGCATTTCGATGACTTCCGGCTTAATAAGCTGAAGTCCGGAATCACCGACGATAATGCCAACCACAAAAAAACCGACAACCTGCGGAATACGAAGCCGCTGAAACAGATGACCGCCCCACGTTCCGAAAAACAACATGATGCCTAAAATAAGGGCTAACTGCGGGCCTACGCCGGTCAAATGCCAGGCGCCCGGTAAAAACGACGAAAAAGGGTCACTCATAAAAACCTTCCATTATATATATTAGTAAATGGAGTATAGCAAAACGGGCGGTTTTATGCAATTTAATTAAATTTACCTGATAATTTCCGTCACAACCTCGTTTACAGGCTTACCGTAATACAGCCAGCCGTACGCGGCTGAAGCAGAAACCAGCTTTCTGCCGTATTCTCTCGTTTCCGAGTACGGGATCGTTTCAAGGAATAAATCGTACGGAAGCGTGCTCCTGTTTCCAAATTCAATCGCCGAACTCTGCAGCCAGCGCCGCACGCGCGTGATTCCTGCGTTATACGAGAAAAACGCGGTAAGAACCGAACCGTCAAGGCGTTTTATAAGGTTAGCAAGATAATATCCGCCGAATTCTATGTTCGTCGCAGGATCCTTGAGCGAATAATCATCACGTTTCAGGCGCATCGCAATATCAGCAGCGGTAAACTGCATAAGCTGCGTCAAACCGACAGCGCCTGCGGAACTAACCACATCGTGATCAAAAAAACTTTCGCTGCGGATAAGCGCGTACATCGTTTCTTCTTCCAGTCCGAATTTTTTGCACACGGTTCCGACGACGCTGCTATAATTGCACGGATACAACAGTTTAAGGGCATCTTTCGTAAGCGGCGTGTCGCTGTAATTCGCCGTCTGCACTATCATCCGCAGGCTCTGGGCGTAGTAATTATCCGTGCCGTCCGCAGTCTTATTCAGAAAACCAGACAACCTGACCGCACAGTCCAGGCTTATCGGAATTTTTTTCGTATTATTAAAATACTGCCATTCTTCGTACACCTTATCCGGCAGGCCGAACGCGGCATAACCGGTGAGCAGACGCTCAACGTCTTCGTTCTTCTTGAATCCGGTATTGATCCTCGTACTGCTCATAACCCTGCCGGTGTCGTCGTCGCCAAGATTCAACTGTCCGGCGGCAAGTATTTTATAATACGTGTCGGTTCCGCTCGCAAGCGCACGCGTAAAAGCGTCTTTCGCGTCTTTTTCCGGATCGGAAGGTTTCGCAAGCTTTTCCTGTACGAGCCGTCCGTAAATATACGCGTATTTCGCCGTCACTTCATCCGACGCGTGTCCGTCGACAATTTTATATACCCGCTCAAAGTCCGACCAGCGCGCTTCAGAAAGCATGAGCGGCATGAGCAGTTCGAAAAAATCGTCAAAGTATTCAGGATCGTGCCACGTGCCGCAGTATTTTTCCAGTACGTTCAGCGTATCGTCGGTTGAAGAACGCAGACTGCTGTTCAGAAGATACCACAGCGCGTTGTCGTACTGCTTGTCCCCTGTCGCCGCCGCCATCGCGTTCATAAAACGCTGAGACGCCGTCGGGTAACTGTTGTCCGTCTTGTCGTACAGCCGGCCCGCGTAAAACCACGCGTTGTACATAATGTCTTTATCGCTGCCGCGCGCCCCTGCGGCGATGGCGTTAAAAATAGCCGCGTTCTGAACGTTTTCCGAACTGCCGTAGAGGCACGCTTTTCCCATGTCGGACACAATCTGCGCAGTCAGAGGAACAATACGCGAAACTGCGGTAAGTTTCCGCACTTCCTGAAGTTCCTGATACGCCGCATGGTAATTACGCTGGTAAACGTCAACTCTAAAATTAATAATTTTCTTCCGCGCGGTGTTCACGTCGACCGGCGCAGAAGCGTCCGCCGCGTTGTCCGTTGCCGTGTCGTCGGTTATCGTATCGCAGAACAGCTTGTACATCTGTTCTGTAAACGGACACGACGTATACCACGCGTACGCCGCGTCTTCAAACCTGTCGTCGTTGCGTTTGGACATTGCCGTCAGCCGTATGCGGATAAGTTCGTCGCTGGCGCCCGTCATGTCGATGCCTTCAGTCATGACGATTATTTTGGAATATTCTTCATCCGACTCGTATTCGCGCGCCGCCAGCAGCATGGCGTCTTCGTCCGGATATTTTTTAAGCAGCGCCCTGCACATTGCGATCCGGTTCTGCACGTCACCGAGTTTCGTTAATTCCTCGGCGCTCCGCCGCGCGGCGTAATAGGAGCCATTGTCAACGCACCTGGTAAACAGACGCATCGCCTCTTTTTCGTCGCCGCTTTCCACTTCGCGCAGACCGATAAAATAATCGGCGTCACTGCCGTATTCTTTCTGGGGGGAGACATATGAATCCTGACTGCATCCGGAAAAACTCACGGATACGGTCAGAACACAAGTTAAAACTGCTGATTTTACAAAAAAATTAGTCTGCACAGCTTTTGTTGAACGGAGGACGATCACTCTGCCGGCAGTTTGATCGTCGTTCCGGAAATAATATAATCCGGATCTTTTATGTGGTTGTACCGGGCAATACGGTGATACCGCCACGGATTCTTGTAATACGCGTCGGCTATATCCCAGAGCGTATCACCCCATTTTATCTTGTACACGATATCTTCTGCTTTCTTTGCAGGTGCAGCGGGTTTTTCCGGTACAACCGTTTCCGCCGCCGGAGCAACGACAACTTGGTCTTCCTTGGCTTCCGGCACCGGTGCGGGAGCCGGGGTCTGTTCCTGAACAGGAACCTGTTCGGGCTGAACCGGCTGGACTACCGCAGCGGGCTGCATGTCCTGTGCGCCGCTTTCATTCCGGTTATGGATGGTTACAAGATTGTATTTGGACGGAATTACGAACAGAATAAGGAGCGTTGCTATAACGCAAATCAGGGCGCAGACAAGACAGATCAGCACCGGCAGCTTCGTTTTTGAATCCTTCCGCTGCACGGTTTCCGAGTCCGCCTTTGTTTCGGAGCTTCCGTTCACCGTCTCCGTATCGTACAGTCCGTCAAATTTTATACCGTTCGACGGCGTGTTGTCGTTAACATACCGGCTTGCGTCGCCGGCCGGCGTGGTACCGGTAGAAAAGAAATCGTCGTCCGCGGCGGAATCTGACTGACCGTCTTTTTGCGTATCAACTTCGTCAAACTCCGGCAGAGAAAAATCTTCCTCCGCTGACGCTTCCGCGCTGCCTTTATCCTCATCCTGCACTGTGCCAAAATCCGGCATATCAAAGTTCATTTCTTCAACCGGTTCAGAACCTGACGGTTCGTCCAGTGTCACGGACGGTTCGGTCATATCCGGCAGCGTGTCGAACATAGTGTCTGACTGGTCTTTTTGCACAGTCTCTTCCGCCGCCTGCGGCTCTTCAAACGCCGGTTCATCACCAAGCGAGCTCTTTGCAAACGAAAGCGTGTCTTCATACGTATCGGACGTGTCTTCTACCGCCGGTTCCGAATAATCCTGCGTCAGATCAAGCGCACTCTGTTCTTTACCGGCAGCTTCATCCGCTGCTTCAGGCGGCGTCGTCAGGTCAAGGTCGGACGGCAGATCAAGGTCGCTGAAATCAGGCGTTTGTGTCACAATATCTTCGTCCGGGGGTACCGTTATGTCGGAAGATGCTTTTTCTTCCCGCTTTTTTGCCGCCGCTGCCAGCAGTCCGCCTGCGGCCAGCGCCGCTGCCGCGTCTGCATCCGTGCCGGTATCCTGCTCTTCCGCCTGTTCTTCCGCACCGTCCGGTCCGGTCTGCGAAAGAGAAAAATCAGACTGGTTCATGCGCTCTTCAAGCGTGCGGGAAACAAGCGTGATCGTCGTATCGCTGTGTTCGCCGGATTCAGGGTCTTTAATTGCGGCAGATAGTTTATTATTTTCGTCGAGGGAAATATTGAACGAGAGATCAGGCTCTCCGTTCGGATGCGCGATAAGATTGTCGATCTGCAGGGTGTCTACGTATTCGGCATCCTCCATAGTGTCCGTATCCGAACGGTACAAATCGACCATGACCGTAGTCTGATTATCGTGAGCCGTCGTCAGATCAAGCGTTTTTTGGGCCGGCGATCCCTCTTCAAGGATCGGATAGAATGAGCCGTCAGCAAGTTTGATTCCGATTGATTTCATACGTTTTACCCTCAATATATCTTCCCCTCTATGATAACGCGAATTCCTGAGTAACGCAATGAGCAATCATACAGTTTATCTGTTCCTGTATTTTATTTTAAGTTGATTTTTCCCCTTTTCCGCCGTATATTCTAAGTAACGTTTTCTTTGAAAAACACATACCACTTTATCAGGAGATGACCTATGCCGAATCTGAAAGGAACAAAAACTGAAGCGAACCTCCAGACTGCATTTGCCGGAGAATCCCAGGCGCGCAACAAATATACGTATTTTGCCAGCGTTGCGCGGAAAGACGGTTATGAACAGATCGCAGCGCTGTTCGAAGAAACAGCCGAAAACGAAAAAGAACATGCAAAGCTGTGGTTTAAACTGCTGCACAACGGCATCGGCAAAACAGCCGATAACCTCAAAGACGCCGCAGCCGGAGAACACTACGAATGGACCGACATGTACGCCGGGTTTGCAAAGACTGCGAAAGAAGAAGGATTCGACGCTATTTCGAAACTGTTTGAAGGCGTCGCCGCAATCGAAAAAACACACGAAGAGCGCTACCTTAAACTGCTTAAAAACGTGAACGACAGCGTCGTTTTCAGCAAGGACGGTGACGCGATCTGGCAGTGCCGTAACTGCGGACACCTGGTAGTAGGCAAAACTGCCCCGGAAGTATGCCCTGTGTGCGCTCATCCCCAGAGTTTCTTCCAGGTACGCGCAGAAAACTACTGATCATCCATGCCCGCGGAACTAAAAAAACAGCACGAGCGTAAAGCGCCGCACCTGAAACGGGTACGGAAGCTTTTAAACAACCCTGTCGTTAAGTCACTGATTTACGGCAGGGTTGTTTTAATTTTTATTCTGCTCCTGCTTCAGCTGCTGCTCTTTCTCACTTTTTCCATCTGGCTCGAACCGTATACGAAATATATGTTCGGCAGCGGCATGGCCGTAAGTTTTTTATTTCTCGTATATCTGTTCAACCGGGAAGGAAAAAACGAATATAAAATGGCATGGATGCTTCCCGTCTTTTTTTTCCCCCTGTTCGGCATCGGGCTGTACGTGCTCATGCACGTTGAAGATCTGCCCCACAAACTTAAAAAACAGATACGGGCGCTGGGAAAAAAGACCGAACATATCACGTCACTGCCCGATTTTACGGACCCGTCCGTTCCGTATCCTGAAATTCGCGATATAGCGGTGTATTTAAGGAACGAAGCCCTGGCTCCCGCATACACGAATTCAAACGTAGAATACTTTCCGAACGGCGAAACGGCGTTTCCCGAAATGATCGCAAGTCTCAAACGTGCGAAGAAATTTATTTTTATCGAATATTTTATTATAAACGCAGGAGTCATGTGGGATGCCATGCTCAATATCCTCGTTCAAAAGGCGGCGGAAGGCGTTGAAATACGCGTCATGTACGACGCGCTTGGCTCCATCACGATTTCTCCGGCAGCGTATGAAAAATACCTCACGTCGCTCGGAATACAGGCTAAAGCATTCATCCCGCTCGCTCCTGTCGTAGCCGCATATTTGAACAACCGCGACCACCGTAAAATCTGCGTCGTGGACGGCGAATGTGCCTTTACCGGCGGCATAAATCTGAGCGACGAATACATCAACCGGATGCGGAAAAAACCGTATTACTGGAAAGACACCGTCGTCCGAGTTACGGGAAGGGCGGTCAGATCGTTCAGCAGCATGTTCCTGCAGCTGTGGAATCTCGTCACCTACACGTCGGACAATTTCGACACGTATATCAACATACCGTACAGAACGTACGACGTGCCCGGAGTCGTTATCCCGTACGGAGACTACGCGTACAACAAAAAGGACATAGCGGAAAACGTCTACTGCTACATACTGTCGCAGGCAAAAAAATACGTGCACATCACGACGCCGTACGTAATCCTGGACAATCAGATGTTGAACGCGCTCTCGTTTGCCGTAAGCCGGGGAGTGGAAGTATCCATGCTCGTTCCTAAGCACTTTGACCATTACATCACGCAGTGCACGGGCCGGGTGTTCATCAGAACGCTCAACGGAAAGGGCGTGCGCGTATACGAATATACGCCCGGATTCATTCACGCAAAAATGTTTATAGCCGACGATACGACTGCGGTTGTGGGGTCCATCAATCTTGACTACCGCAGCCTGTACAATCAGTTTGAAGACGCCGTTTTCATGTACAAGTGTCCGGTCGTCAGAGACATTGAAAAAGATTTTGAAGACACGAAAGCGCAGTGTACGGAAATAACCGCGGAAACGTATAAAAAAAGCCCGGTCATCAGACGGATCGTCGGCCGGGTTTTCAGACTGTGCGCGCCGCTTCTGTAAGGCACGCACGGGAATTATTTATTAATACTGATACGTTATTTCCGTCATGTCGGAAAGATCAGTCGATGTCGTTCCGAATTTCTTTCCCACCGTATACGTGGAAATTTTAGCGACGTTGCCCGCCGTGTCGTATTTAATAAGTTCTCGTTTCGTCGTTTTATTGTCGGCCGCGCACGTCGTTATTTCGTTCAGAATGCCGTCAGAACCGTACCGGAAATAATCGCGGCTCACAACCGCGCCGTATCCGTCAAAATACGTGATCGTGTCGATTCTGCCTGCGTCGGTGTACGTATAATCGTATTCCTCGTCGAGCGAACCGTCTGCAAGATAATGGCTCTCTACCGCGAGCATGCCCGCGTCGCTGTATTTATACGATATTTTGGAGGCAACCGCGCCGTCACCGCCGTAATACGTTTCTTCAGAAAGCTTATTGCCGTTGTACGCGTACACGGTCTTGCTTTTAAGCGAACCGTCCTTGCCGTATTCGGATATGTCGGACTTTAATCCGTTCGCGCCGTACGCAATGACGCTTTTCCACATGAGCGAATTATCCGCGTTGTACCCGACCTGGGAAACGAGCTTTCCGGTCGCGTCGTACGTGTTCTGGATCTTGTTCACAAGCACGTCGCGCGGCGTCATTTCCGACGATTCCGTCTCCTGCCCCGCTCCGTTGAATAAATGAATCGTTTTCTTATCAGGAGTGCGGAAATAATCACCGAATTTCGTCGTTACCGTATAATCAGTACGGGTAAAACTCTTTACCGATCCCTTGAAGGGCAGGTACTCCGCTACGTCAAACGCGAACAGAGAAACGCACATTCCTGTCGCAGCAAGCACCGCAAGCAGTTTTTTCATATAGCCTCCGAATTAATTCATTTAGTTATAATTATAGTTATCTTTGTTTATTATAACCGTATCTGTCCCTATTTGTCAAAATTACCGGATATTGTATAGTATACCGTATGGATTTTTACGAGCTTGAAGCTTTCGTTACGCTCTCCAGGACCCTTCATTTTGGGCGCGCTGCCGCAAAAGTTAATCTGAGCCCGTCGGCCCTTTCCCGCATGATCGCACGCCTTGAAAAGGAAACGGATACCGAACTGCTCGACCGGAGCAACCGCGAAGTGTCGCTCACCGAAAACGGAAAGATTTTTGCCAAATTCGCTCAGGATATGCTCAAAAAACGGGAAGACCTTTCTTTATCGCTTTCAAAAGACTCGGGAAAAACGACCGGCACGCTCCACGTTTACGCGTCGGTCACCGCGTGCTACACCGTTCTGCCGCAGTTTATCACGCTGCTCGCCAGAAAATATCCGTATATTCACCTCGCCATAGAAACGGGCGATCCGGCTGGCGCCCTGCAGGCGGTACGCGAAGGCCGCGCGGCGCTTGCCGTAGACGCGATCCCCGACGACGGGTACGCTTCCATGGAAACGATCCGCGTGTTCAGAACGCCGCTCGTATACGCAGCCGCTGCGGACGGACCGTACACGCAGGTAACAGGATCGCCGCAGGACATCGTTTCGTCCGTACCGCTCGTGCTTCCCAAAGCGGGGCTCGCGCGCGAACGGTTCGACAAATGGACAAAATCGCGCAATGTCCATCCCATTATAGCGGCGGAAACGGAAGGCAACGAAGCCATTCTTGCCATCGCGCAGCTCGGACTCGGCATAGGGCTCGTACCGCAGATCGTGCTTGAAAACGGGCCGTACAAAAGCGGATTCGTGAGCCACGCGGCGGGAAACGCGCTGGGATATTATAACGTCGGTTTTATACGCCGAATAGAGATAACGGGAACACAGTCGGAACGGCGGATTCAGGAAGCTGTGAGCGACGTTCTTCATACGGGACAGTGGGGTTCAGCACAATGACAAAATCACAATACGCGGCGTTCACCGCGTTCAGGGACGTATTCAGAAAAAAAGTGGCCGAATGGTCGGAGTAC
>Ga0183099_1000938_pt1 | contig 18343 bp, 10 predicted proteins | sample Biomet1_FD_127788 | JGI IMG/M metagenome (GOLD analysis project Ga0183099, IMG submission 127788) | Microbial communities from bioreactor (seeded with anoxic lake sediment) at LBNL, California, USA - Biofuel metagenome 1 | ecosystem: Engineered > Bioreactor > Anaerobic > Unclassified ... | reverse complement strand
GCCCATGAACCTCTTCCATAAGTACTTTGACCATTATTAAGATTTAGTGCATCAACATCATCTAAAGTATTATAGGCATAATTCACTAATTTCCAGTTTACCAAATCTTTAGACTTCATAATTGGAACACCCGGACTCATGTGCATGGTAGTGCTACTCATATAATAAGTATCTCCAACTCGAAGCATAGACATATCAGGAACATCTGAAAAAATAATCGGATTCTGAGCTTTCTTTACCTGTGCTGACAGATTCATAAAATACCCGGAGACCAGAATTGCCACAACGCATAAAATATTTCTTTTTCTCATAGTATTGAGTTTATATAATTGATAGAGGTTACTATTTTCTTGTTTTTATTCTGATTACCGTTAATGACATCGCCGGAGCAGAATAATCAAACGACTTCTTTATTTTAACGGTTGATTTAGTAGGAATTACAGTCTGTGGATTTTCGAGTGTATTTTCGGCCTCAGCATCACCTACAAGAACAGTCTGCTCGGCTTTTGACGCAATTTTGCTGAATCCTTTAAGGTCAATTTTCATCAGTTTGCTTTCGCTACCGAAATTTACCATTTTCAGAATAATATCTCCGCTCTTGCTATCCTGAACACAGGAAACTGCTAAATTTGCATCCTTTTCATCTTTCAAAATCACATTATCAAAATAATAATCTCCCTGATTGGCAGAAAACATTTTCTGTACGTAGTAATTTGGTGTAGGATTGATTCTTGTGTTATCAAAGAATATCATATCAGTCTTCCATTGTGTAAAATCCTTCTTTGCCAATAAAGGAGCGTATGAAGCCATTCTCACTACATCGCCGTTATGTTCAAGAGCCGTCATATAAGCAGCTTCGGATATAGCATTGCGCATTTTATTCCCCCAGGAAGCATATTCTCCAAGATAAACTTCAGTAGCATTACGTTTGTAAGAATCATAGCGATTCTGATGGGAAATAAACCAATTCGGATCAGTGTAATAATGCTCATCTACTACCGGAACTTTCAAATCATCAGCCAGCTTCCATCCTTTTGTAAAATCTTCCCCGTCGGGAGACGGACCAACTGTGCCAACAACTGTTATTTCCGGATGCTTTGCTTTTATTGCATTAAAAATCATTTTAAAGCGTTCTTCAAATTCCGGAGTTATCTTATCTTCATTGCCAATACCAATATATTGAAGATGAAATGTAGCCGGATGTCCTGCAGCAGCACGTTTAGCTCCCCAGACAGATGTTGCGGAGCCGTTTGCCCATTCAATCAAATCCAACACTTCCTGAATATAATCCTGCATTTCATTCATAGGAATAGCTTTTTGTCCGGTTCCACCCACACGCCATGTACCTCCTGAATTCTGACAGCTGACAGCGGCTGGTAAAACAGGTAATGGTTTTGCACCTATATCTTCGCAGAATTGGAAATATTCAAAATAGCCTAAGCCTGTTGTCTGATGATACCCCCAGATATTACGTTGCTCTTTGCGCTGTTCAACCGGGCCAATCGTATTTTTCCAGCGATACATATTTTCCAGACCATCACCATGAGAAAGACAACCTCCTGGGAAACGAATGAAACGAGGTTTCATATCGGCCAGCAACTGTGCCAAATCTGTCCTCAAACCATTCGGACGGTTTTTAAATGTTTTTTCAGGGAACAAAGAAACAACATCTATAGCCAGCTTTCCTTTGGTTGTGGCCAAAACAACTAAGCTGACAGTATCATTACTTTCCGTAGGAATCAGACTTGCTGTATATTTATTCCAATTATCTGTTGATGTGGAAAGTTTTGTTTCAGCAAGAATTTTTCCTTTAGGAGTCTGCAAACTAATATTCAACTCAATTGGTTCTTTGCTAAGCTGACGTGCAAACATTGAAAAATTATATTTATCACCTGCTTTTACCACCATGCCATTGAAGCCTGAGTTTTTAATACCAACCCCAGACAAACCAGTGCTATTGGCTTCGTGTCCCACATGTTCAATATCAAGCACCATGTAATGAGGATTATTAGGATGAATAGGCGATGAAGTTTCAACGCTTATTTTACCATAAGAAAATCCGGGAGTGATGTATTCCCAAAAAGAGAAAGGATTCCATTCTCTGCGTTCAGTAGGGTTATATTCAAACGAGCGGTTTTGCACTAACTCTGCATAAAGTCCCCCATCGGCAGAATAATTAATGTCTTCAAAAAAAAGTCCAAACAAATCAGAACTGATCTTTTTTCCTCCTTTAGATGCCTGAATTGTTACCGGAAATAAAAAACATATTCCAAGTAATACAAGGCTTTGAAATGAATTGCACGTTAATTTTCGACTAAAAAACGTCTTCATGATTTTCATATTTATTAGTTTATTGTTATTAGATTCTCGTTTATACTGTTAATTGTTTACAAAGATGGGATATTTTTAGCTTTTTCATTTCTATTTATTGATAATCTACATCTAATTTTAGATAATTCCTTTAAATTATGAATTATGCCAAACTACTTTTTACAAATGATTGTATATATTTTACCGGCTTCAGTAGGCAGATCATATAACCAGGTTTGTTTAAGATGCACAGCATTTATATTTGCTGAAACCGATATTAAAGGTTTCTTTACTTTAACCATTTCAAAGAATGGATTTGAATTTTCTCCAGAAGCCACTTTCAATGTTTTACTACCTACCATAGTAACCTCATTAGGAACACGAATACGGCAGTTTCCACCTAAATGAGATTTTATGATAATCTTCTGCATCTGATTATTTTCCCATGTAATGTTTACATCAAAACCACCATAAGCTCTCAAGCCACTGATGCTTCCCTTTTTCCAGTCATCAGGCAATGCAGGTAAAATATCAATAGCTCCATCGTGACTTTGCAAAAGCATTTCTGTTATACCCGAAGTACAGCCAAAGTTACCATCTATCTGAAATGGCGGATGTGCATCAAAAAAGTTGGGATAAGTACCACCACTCTTTTCTTTTACCGGGTCAACAAGTGTTAATTGGTCTGTAATCAGTTTTCGTGCATGGTTACCGTCAAGCAAACGTGCCCAGAAATTCACTTTCCAACCCATCGACCATCCGGTTGACACATCACCACGATGAATTAGTGTTGTACGTGCAGCATCAAATAAATCAGGAGTTGTATATGGGGAAATCTGATTACTAGGGTATAAACCATATAAGTGTGACACATGTCTGTTTTTATCATTCGGATCATCCCAGTCTCCTATCCATTCCTGTAACTGACCAAAACGGCCAATCTGCATCGGTGGAAGATTATTTAATATCTTTTGAAAATCAGCCATCAATGCTTCATCTTTTTTCAGCAATTTAGCAGCTTTAATTGTTTTGGTAAACAAATCGAAAAGTAGCTGATTATCCATAGTTGTTCCGTAAGTAAGCGCACATCCGGAATGCCCTGATGGAGTATTCTCGGGTGACATAGAAGGACTTACTACCAACCATTTATGAGAAGGTTCTTCTATAAGAAAATCTTTGTAAAATTCGCAAGCTGATTTTAATACGGGATAAACTGATTCTAAATATTTTAAATCGCCACTATACAGATATTTCTCCCATAAATGCTGTGACAACCATGCCCCACCCATCGGCCATAATCCGGCATTGGCAAAATCCACCACACCAGAAATACGCCAGATATCAGTATTGTGATGAGCCACCCAGCCATTGCAACCATACATTGTTTTAGCTGTTTGTTTGCCTGCTTCTGATAGTTCTTTTATCAATTGAATCAATGGTTCATGCATTTCAGGCATGTTACATTTTTCGGCAGGCCAATAATTCATTTCTGTATTGATATTGATGGTATACTTGCTATCCCATGCCGGATAAGTGCTACCATTCCATATACCCTGTAGATTGGCAGGTTGCCCTCCAGGTTGAGAAGATGAAATCAACAAATAACGGCCAAATTGATAATACATAGAAATCAATTCAGGATCAAATGATTTTGAGAAATTCTTAATTCTTTCATCAATTGGCAGTTTTGCTGCCGATGAAGCACCTAAATCAAAATTTACACGATTAAAATATTTCTGAAATGCAGCTATATGGTTCTTAAGCATTGTTGAATAAGACTTATTCAGAGCTAAAGTAAGATAGTTGGTACATTTCTTGGTTTCATCTGCCGATAAAGTTTTATAATCAGTAAAATTGGTTGCAATAGATATCAGAATCATAACCTCATTAGCCTTGCTTACATTAATCCTATTTGATTCAATTGTTGTAGTTCCGCCTGAATTTAAGATTTTTGCACGAGCATCAAATTTCACTTGTCCGGTTACTCCTTCATGAGAGCCAGATAACCCTGTCATTTCGAGAGTTTTGCTATCCAGCACCTTTACCGATTTCTGCAGAGGTCCATCAAAACTTGCTGCAAAAGATAATTTGCCAGGTTTACTGGCTGTAAGTCTTACAACAATGACCTGATCTGGTTTCGATGCAAAAATTTCTCTTTTATAAGTTACTCCATCCACCTTGTAGGAAGTAGTAAAAACAGCTCTTTCCAGATCGAGTTCCCTGTAATAATCTGTATAGGTATCATTACCTTTAAATGCCAGATTCAGGTTTCCAGCTATCTGAAACATAGAGCCATGTAATTGCTTAGCAGTAAGTCCTTTGTTTGCCAGAAAATCGGCTCGTTTGTAGTCTTCTTTAAAAATATAATATCGCACTGAGTCAAGTACAGATAAACCGTCAGGATTGTCATTACGTGATGGACCACCTGACCAAAAAGTGCTTTCATTCAACTGTAGTTTTTCGTTAATAGGATCTCCGAAAACCATTGCTGCCAGTCTGCCGTTACCAATCGGAAGCGCTTCGTTCCAGACTTTAGCAGGTTTATCATACCACATTTTAAGTTTTCCTCCTTTTTGCGCCCACCCATTTGAGATAGCAAGAAGGCAGAATAATAAAATCAGTATTGAAATTTTAATGTTGTTCATTTTATATATTTAAAGATTTTACATAATCAAAAGGATTAACTGATGAATATTTCTCAGTAAAGATCTATTCTAACAGTTAATCCTAATTACTAATTCTATTTATTTCTGACTATACGAACATAATAAACTGCACCGGCAATATTACCAGGTAAAGATTGAAATTTAACCTTAACGTAATCTTTGCCCTTCAGCATTGAATCAGGGATAGGATATTCTACATTCTGGAATTCTTTTTTATTCCATTTGTCACTTATGTTCTCTGTTATCAACTTCTCATTATCAATGTAAATATCAAATTTTCTATTACCTGTTTCAGTACCCCAGTAACGCACCATCAAACTCAGACCAGTTTCCTTATTTGTAGCAAGTTTATAGCTAAAATATCCTTCATTGCGTGCATCACGCCAAAATTCATCTAAATTATTCCCACTATTTGCATTTTGCTTTTCAATAGCATGGTCAACTTCCGGTTGTTGTTCCCCTGGAGCTACAAAGTCTATGGTACGTTTCTGCAAATCTATTTTTCGTTGTTCCAATACTGAAAGTGAATCAATATAAGAACGATACTGACTGTTTGATAAAGTCATCCAATACATTTCATATCTCGCATCATGAATTTTATAAAATGGTTCAAGTACCACTTTTATCGGATTAACCATTTTAACCTGCGAGAAAGTAAAATTAAATGGTTTTCCAGCTACAGGTATTACCTTATCTGCCAATGATGCGATATTATCTTCCACAATAATCGGAGCTTCATTTAAAGGCAATTTCCTTCCACCGGCAATATGCCCCCATCTGGAATCGTCAGCAACCAGTCCTTTCAGATCCTCTGTACCCGTTTTAGCACTCAGCAAGATAGGACCATGCATAAAAGCAATATAATTAGGCACATTAGGCAGACGTTCAATATGAGTATTCATCGGGAATTTAATTTCTACTACATCCCCTTTTTTCCATATTCTGTCAATGCTTACATAAGATGACGGATGCGCAACAAAGTCAACCATCTTTCCATTAACCGTAATTTTCAGCTGTCCATCATTTACCCAATAAGGATAACGAATCATCAACCTGAAACGAGCATTACCGCTGGTTATGGTAAGTTTTGTCTGTTCCTCATTTGGAAATGAAGTTTCCTGTCTAACTTTTATATTTTTGTCTTTCCAGTTTAGTTCTGAAGCAATAAACAGATTCAAGAACAACGAATCTTTAGAGTGAGTATAGATAAACTGACCATATTTACCATGATTTTCCATACCGCTTCCTACGCAGCACCACATTCCCTCGTTCGGAGTGGAATATACCCTGTAATGACGTGGACGAGCTGATGTAAAATACACATAGCCACCATGCTCAGGGTGCTGAGATGAAAGTATATGGTTGAATACTGTTCTTTCGTAAAAATCGGCATATTTAGCCAACGGATTTACCCGGAAAAGATCTTCAGTAAGTTTCAGCATATTGTATGAATTACAACTTTCCGGACCTTCTACATCATTTACATAATCTGTACAGGCAGCCGCACTCGGGAAGATTTCCCGCCTGCTATTTCCACCAAATGCAAGAGAACGATTGGCTGTTACTGTTTCCCAGAAAAAGCTTCCAGCCTTTCCATAGTTATTATCGTGAGATAGTTCCGCTATTCTTTCAAAACCTACCACCTTGGGCACCTGTGTATTTGCGTGTTTGTTATCAAGATTATCTGTATTTGTTGCCATTGCATCAAGCAACATTTTGTGAGAAAAACGCTTTGCAGCAATCAGATATTTCTGATCACCAGTCATCTGGTATGCATCAGCAAAAACTTCATTCATACCACCATGTTCATTGCCAAGCATCTCTTCCATTTTTATATCTGAAAGACCAGAAGTGATATTAATAGCCCAGTCACAGAACTTAATAAAAATCTTTTTTGCTTCATTGTTTCCGGTATACAGCCATGCGTCTCTAAGCCCGGCATACATTTTGTGTACGTTGTACCAGGGCACCCAGTACTTCCAGATCACACTAACATCGCCGGCCTTAATCTTAGGCCATATAACTTTACTATCAGGAACACCACCTACATATCCCTCTCCCCATTCCGAGTGCTTCTTTGTATTAGCATCCTGGCAAGCTTTTAGTACTGCAATCATGTACTCTAAACGTTTTTTACACTCTGCATTGCCGGTAGCTGCATAATTAATCGCCATTGCCGAGAGGTAATGGCCTCCCACATGTCCATCTAGTCCAATCCAGTTTTCATAGCTCTCGCCTTTGGGAGTTAATCCGGCTTCCTTACGGTAAGGAGCCAGTAAACGATCAACGTTATATTTTAAAAGTGTCTGAATATTCAGATCTCTGGCATGCTTAAAGGGACCATCAAGCAAAGTCACATCACTTAACGGAAAAGTATTCGGATATAATTTATCCTGAGCTATAATACTATTACAAAATAATAAACTACAAATAAAGACACCAAGCTTTACCATTTTCGACTTTGAAAGAATATCAGATTTCATTTCTTAAAATTTGTTTTATAGATTTCTATCACTAACATAATTATTTAAACAATAACTGAGCAAAGTTATAAAGATTATTTCTCAATACCGGCCAGGTATGTCCTCCGGGATATTCACTATATAAAAAAGTAAGTTTTTTCATGTCATTAGTTATTATATTCAAGATTCTAAAATGCTAAAGATAAAAGCGACAACTATTTAAATAAATTCAAATCAATTGATTCCCCCATTTTTTTATAACCGGCTTGATTAGGATGCAGAAAATCACCGTCGTGTATATCGGGCAGAATAGTTGTCGGAGCATCCGGAGTCTGCATTATCTTATCGAAGTCTATCACCGCATCATAGCGGCCACTGTTCCTGATCCACTCATTGACCTGATCTCTGGCCAACTGGCGAAAATCTTTATCATAAAAAGACTTTGCAAATGGCAGAATTGTAGCACCATACACTTTTGTTCCTTTTGCATGAGCCTTGTCAATCATCGAGCTGTAAAGGTGTACTCCAGGTGCCCACCCATATCTTTGAAGACTTAGTCTGCTTTACATTTACCGGCCCGGCAGCCACAGATAGTTCAGTACTTATTATTCCCAGAAGAAAGAGCGCAAACAGCAATTTTGTAAAAAGGCTGATATTCCCCCAAAAGCACCTTGAAAAAATCTTCTTTGATTTGCTTTGAAAATCAGACATAGAAGAAACCATTTTTATATTTTTCATTTAATATTCATAGTATTCTTTACCTGAAATAACAGGTAACTATTCCTCTGAACTAACTTTAACACCTAATAAAGAAAGCATTTCTACGGCATATCTTTTACCTAGTTTTCTATAACCTTCGGCAGTAAAGTGTAGTCCATCGCCCGCAGCAGTACAATCTTTAGAAGAGATAACATGTGAATTTGGAATTATATGAGGGAGTTTGTTTATAATAGTATTCATACTTGCACATTTGCCACCCTGATCAGCAGCAACAAGTTCTCCGGCAAGTAGTGGCACCGATTTTGGATTTAGTTTCAGGTCCTTAATCAGATTGTTATAAACGCCATTCACCTTTGATGGCCAAGTCTCATCATTTGTGTTTGATTCTCCCTGATGTAACAATATACCTTTTATTACACCCGATTTCTGAGCTATCTTAGCCATTTCCACCAATCGTCCATAAGGGTTACCATCATATTGATTTATCATACCTGTCATCCATGATGGAGCAGTAGCTACATACGACTGATAACTATCTTTTTCATAAAGCTCAATTTTACATCCGCCAACAGCAACATTAATAACACCAACTCTGACATTCTTTGGCAGATTAGCAACCATTGTTCTTCCAAAATAATCAGCAGGTGTCAGTCCGGTATTGCAACGGCACAATGGTGGAATGGCAGGATACCAGTTAGCCTTGACTCTTCCCATGTCGGGACAATCAACGGTTGACAAAACCTGAAAACGATTATCGGTCATAATCTTATCCTGTGGTTCTATTTTGGCATTTCCCTCCATATTAGATTGTCCGAAACAAATGAAAATATAAAAATTCTTATCCTGAGAATAAGAATTCAAGCTCAATGCAAGTAATCCTACAAGTGCCAATAAAGTAATTTTTGTTTTTCTTTTCATATTCTATTTTAGTTAACTATTACACTTATTCCAGAGCTTAGATTTAAGCTAAAACAAAGTTAAACCGACCCTCTTACTCTCTGTTTTAAATTAAGGTATTTAGTTTTCAATTTTAGATAAAAAGTAAAATTGGATTCACATAAAAGTATACCTATTTCACCACCATTTTCTTTCCTGAATAAGACACTTCTTTCTCAAATTTTGAAACTGCATCCATTCCTGTACTTTTGTTTTTAGCGATACACACAATCTTGAATTTACGAGTAGTAAGCATTCCGGGGAATGAACCTTTACGCTCGCCAATAGTCAACGTTTTTTTAGCATCGTTCCATTTAAAAGTAATGGTAGAATAAACTCCTTTTTCATAATTATAGTTATCGTTTTCGTCCTCATAAAGGGTGAATTCGCCATTAGCACCTTCGTAAACACGAATTTCAAGATTATCCCATTTCTTTTCAGTTGCAAATTGAACCTTTGGTCCGAACGGAATAATGCTTCCTGATTTGATGTACAGAGGAATCTCATCGATCGTTGTTGCTTTTACTATTTCCTGACCACCATTGATTTTCTCGTTTGTCCAGAAGTCATACCAAACAGTACCTTCGGGCAAATAAACTTTCGTTGATTTAGCCTGAGTAAAAGTCACAGCCGCACTTTTATTTTCGTTAGTAGCATCTTTTTTGTCCCAACCGGTTTCTGCATTTGATTTTACAACAGTTTCCGGTGTATATTGCGCATTAACAACCGGAGCTACTAGTATTGATTTACCAAACATATACTCGTTGTTCATGTCTCTAACGTTTTTATCATTAAAGTCCATCACCAAAGCGCGCATAATAGTAGACTGGCTATTCGTAACCGACCAAGAAGTAGAGTAAATATATGGCAACAGAGAGTAACGCAAATTTATTGTCTTTGCTATCGCATCAAAAATAGTCTCGCCCTTTTTCCCAAAGTTATATATTTCTCTGGGAATATCGGTACCGTGGGAACGCATCATTGGAGTAAATGCCCCGAATTGAAGCCAGCGAACATATAGTTCCTGAAACGACGGATTCTTAGTTCCTTCACTCCACCCTCCTTTATAAGCACCAGCAAAAAAACCGCCAATATCAGTATTCCAATAAGGAATAGCACTCATTGAAAAGTTAAGCCCTGCAGGTATCTGGTTGCGTAACGATTGCCAGGAAGAATTCACATCGCCCGACCATGTATTTGCTCCGTAACGTTGTTGTCCGGCAAATGCCGAACGGGTAAGGATAAATACACGTTTATCGGAACTTGCCCCACGTTGGTGTTCTGCAACTCCTCCTACCGTCATCAATGGGAATGCGTTGCGTACCTTACGGAATGAGCCTAGGTAAGTTTTAAGATCGAAATCGGAAGGTTTGAAATTCAGGTGGTCTGGTTCTGATGAATCCATCCACCAGCCATCAATTCCCAATGAAAAAAGTCCTTTCTGAAGATATTTCCAGTATATATCGCGAGCTTCAGGATTATACGGATCATAAGGTTGTACACCTGATGGATATTCACGGTTTGGCGGCCAGCTTTCCAATCCCGATTGTGGCCATGTGCCGAAGTTCAAAAGCATACCCTTCGGTTCCATTTCGCGGAATTGCTTTGTTTGCGGTCCAAAAGAAGACCAGATAGAAATAATCAGGTGCGCATTTTGATTGTGAATATCTTCCACCATTTTCTTTGGATCAGGAAATTCAGAGTTAAGAAATTCCATAGCATTCCAAAGGTAATTGTTGCCCCAGTATTGCCAATCCTGGATGATACCATCGAGCGGCACACCTATTTCACGATATTTATTAACTACACCTACCAGTTCGTTCTGGCTTTTGTAGCGTTCTTTACTTTGCCAGTAACCAAAAGTCCACAACGGGAACATAGGAGCTTGTCCGGTCAGATCACGCATTCCGGCAATTGATCCATCAATATTCCCACCAAACATAAAGTAGTAATCAATGCAATCGCCTACATCCGATTTGAATGAAGTATTTTCTGGCTTGTCTTCAAAAACAGTTGGTGAATAATTATCCCAAAACAGTCCGTAGCCCTTTGTTGATACCAGGAAAGGAACGTAGTCGTCGGTGTTTCCCTGTACCATGTTGAGTTTCGTGTTACGCAGAGACAATTTGCCACGCTGTTGTTGACCTAGACCATAAATAGCCTCATCTTTGTTAAGTGTAAACGACTGATTTATGGTGTAGGTATTTGAACCTGCATCATTGAAATCAGTAAAGGTTGCACCCGATTCTTTCTCGCTTAAAAGTTGTTCTCCGGCGAGAGTAAAATAGGATGTTTTTCCAGACTTCAAGTTGACATCAACTTTAAACTTATCGCTTTTCAACGAAACAACATCTCCTTGTTGATTGATAGCAAACTTAGTGGTTTGAGGCTTTTTTACTACTGATAAGCTTTTCTTTGTATAAATTTTCCCTTCAGGAGATTTCAGAATCCGAACTGTAGAAGGTCCATAGAACTGAATTTCAACATCCATTGAGTTAATCTGGGCTTTTATTCCCAAATTGGTTTTCTGATAAGATTGTGCCTGACTCATCATGACAAAAAACATCATCGAGAACAGCATTAAATTGATTCTTTTCATAAATTATTGTGTGTATTTATTTTTAGACATAAGTAACAGACATAATAAAGCGTATTTCATAATATTGATAGTATTTATATCTTCTCTTGTTTAAATAAGGCTCTCAAATATAGTGATTTTATCCGTTCATTTTTTGAATAGAACAATATGTGTAATTTCTTATTGTATTTATAATTTCAGTACGCTGTAAATACATATTTTTTTCAACTTATAGTTTCATTATAAAAAATAAAACAAACATAGTTCAAACATTAGTATATCAATTTCAAATTTAGATTTGCTATTTATATTATTAGATATTTTTTAATCATAAGAAAGAATAATGTAAAAGCCTCGCAGCCACGCAGTGCATACATAAAACGCTATAAATCAACAAATAATACCGCGTAGCTTTTTTAAAAAAAAGCTACGCGGCACTATGAAAGCCACGCGTTTTTACGCCTATCTATTTTATCTCTTTCACCTTATACACATATCCGCGATGTATATGACGCCTTTCAAACTTGGTTATCAGCAATCGGCCCAATGACATTGCCGCATTATCTGAACATTTAAACGCTGTATTTCTTTGGCGGATACGGTTCAGAATCTCCGTACAGGTAAGTTCCTCAAACGGTTCACCTTCCTGCGGAGCCGAGAAATACATATCCACACTCTCTTCCTGCGGAGTAACGCGCTGAAACCTACGGTTACTTTCCGTTATGTAAGCCTCTTCTTCGTGGGTGAACCAGTAGCGTTCACGGTTGTGAAGGGCATTGACAGCCTGGGCATACAGCTGACCGTAATCAACGGGACTCTGATAATCTATTACCCCTTTTACTTCAATGCCAATATAACGACGACTTCCCGTTGAATCGGTAAGCAAATCAAAATTATTACATGTGGCTATAAATGTGGCATACCTGCGCAGTTGCTGGGTAACGCTGGCATGAGGCAAGCGTGTCTGCACCACTGCCTTCTGAAGAATATGCTTCATGAATCCCTGATAAGAGGGACTGATGGAATCGAACTCGTCCATATTGATAAGTGCAAAACGACTCAGTGCCAGCTGCACATCGTTGCGCTTACTGAAATCAATGCTGTCAGTATAATAGTCACGCAGTTCGGGTGGCAAAAGATTCAGGCAAAAAGTAGACTTTCCGCAGCCCTGACTGCCCACCAATAAAGGTAGAGTGCTATTGCTATGCTCACGATCAAGTTGTTGCCAGTGTGCCACCATGGAAAGGAACCAGATATAAAACAAATTTCTCCATTGCGAGTTATCACACGGCACCCGATCGGCCAGTTCGCGTATACGGTCTTTCCCGTCCCATGCTCCAAGATTGAGAAGATACTCCTCAACAGGATCATACGAAGACACGCGGTCCGATTCCAGATAGCGCTTCACATCCGCATCCCATAAAGGAAGTCCCTCGCCCAGTGCGTTAATGCAGATACTGTTTATTGCCTGCTTATTCAGCGGGCGGAAATCAAAGTAAAATGATTTCAATTCCCGGTATTCCACCACTCCCTTCACCGTGTTTCGCCTTAGCTGATAACGTCGCTGCATAAACTCTTCCATCTGTGCCACCAAGGTCATTGAAGAGGAGATGCAAGGCTTGCTGCCAAACTTTTTAGCCAGCGTATAGGCAGCCCTGAAGTTGGCACGTATTTCTAAATCATATTTTCTTAGTCCGGTGTGCAGCAAAGTCCATCTCACCGCATCCTCTTCCGGAATGCCCGAGCGATTACAGTTTTCCGCCAGTTTAACAAGAAACGGAAGCAATTCGCCGTTTTCGTAGTCCACCCCGCCCACTGAGTTCAGTGCATCCTGCATGGAGGTGTTGAATAAAGTAGATATCACACGGCTTCGTTCGTAGCCCGGCAACAGGCGTTGCAACGGATCGCTCACCGCCTGCCGTTCTTCCTCATAAGTAGATTCCGCAGGCATGCGCACAGGCTGTTCTATCCTGATGGGCATTGCTTCGGGGTTGTGATACAATCCCGGATCAAAACTCATCCGGCAACTATGATTCAATGTAGGTTTCTTCAGTTCTATCTCTCGTTTCAGTTGTGGCTGATACCATTTCACTGCCTCTCTGTAAGCTTGTGCGTGAAACATTTCGGCCAACTGAGATCTTTGAGGCAGACTGCCGTCCATCAGTGAGAAAGGAACTATAATTTTCACACTCTTATTGCTTGACCCAATAAATGCCAGCAAGGTTTGCGGCAAGCGGGATGCCCTTTCACGTATCTGCGCTGCCTCACTGTGTCCGGTCAGGTTATTCACTTCAATAGTTACCCAGCCATTGTATCCTGTCATAAGCTGTACACCCCCATTTTCAGAAAAAGAGCCGCCAAATATCAGTTTCGGAACCTTCTTTACCTGCGGGTGTATTTTTCCAGGCATTGCATATTGAAGAGCCAGGCGCATGTTAGATACCGGCTGGCTTTGGGTTTCGGTCTTCATAGCTTCCACTGCCGCAGTTAGTTCTATGGCGCGTTGTGTTTGTGTTTTGCCGTTCTCCCGGCATTGAGTAATCTTCATAGTACTGTTTTAGTGGTTATTTATTTTTTTGTAGCCTCACGGAATGAACGGCTATAGCTTATTTTTCCTAAAATGCCACGCATCTCTTTGTCTGCCTTAAAGCAAACACGCTGCGCCTTTACTTTTGACGGAGTGCATTCATCAGGTGTTTCATACCCCTCACTGCCCGCTGATACAGAAAACGACCCTATATCTTTCAGATATACCGTATTTCCCTTCATCAGATATGTCTGCATCACATCGCTCAAGGCTATAACAGCAGCATACACATCTGCTTCAGTGAGCGAACAGCGCCCACATATATCCTTTGCCAGTTCATCCATCCCCACTTGGCCCGAAGCAACTGGTACTCCGTGATAGCGCACTTTTTCATTTCCTCCACTCTTGTCAATTTTCTGACGAACCACATAATACGACATAACTTGTTGTTTAATTTATTTATAACTGATTATTTTTCATATACATCCGGGTGTACGCCACCGGTACACCCGGGTCTTATAACGCAGTACATGCGGGTGTAAGCAGCTGTTACACCCGCATGTAGATACTAATTATATTGTTACAAATATACAAAATAAAAGTCTGAAAAGCAAATTTTAAGGCCTCTTTTTCAGTGTTAGAGCAGGGGCATTTGTCACAAAAAAACGCTACATTCAACACTTATTGAATGTAGCGCGTAGCTTTTCTGCCTCCGCGTAGCTTTTATTTGAAAGCTACGCGCTCTTATTGTGTTTAAAATCAATTCATTGAAGGTAGTCCGCGTAGCTGCGTAGCTTTAAAAAAAAAAAACTATTAATGTACGGTAAACTAAAATTCGGATTTAACAAATTTCTTTTTTTATTACTGATCGTAACTATTATAAAAAGGATGAAATGGTTTAGCAACCTGAGATGAAGGTCCAAACAGTTTTTGCAGAACATTTGGCCAATTTCCGTTAACTGGTACAATTGAAAAGCTGCCAGTAATTTCCTTCACTTTTTCAATGTTCACTTTCTGCTCAGGCAAGGAGCCTTTGTTAAACCGACCAGAGACTAGTGCATTGTGACTTACAATGATTCCCTGTGGAGAATTCTCTACAGCAATGTTTGACTTGTTGGAAATAATAACAATACCTTTCCCATGTGCATCAGACAAAACAGCCAAATCTACGTCTTCCCGGTTTCCCTGAAAGTTGAGATCGGCACTATTCAAATGGTAAAACCCGAATTCGTCAAGTACATCCTTTCCCGGGTATGCAGGGTAAGGCCCTTTACCAACCCATCGGAACTCGGTAAATGATGCAGGAACCAGAAACGAAAGGCCAGCTTCGAGAGGTATTCCTGTAGCTTTCTCCGGGGTAAAATGATATTTAACATCAATACGACCACTATCTGTAACCTGATATTCAACAGTACCGGTAATAAACTGTCCTTTAGCATTCTGCCGTTCGTAAGTATAATTCACTACAATACGGTTATTACTAATATGCACAACCTTTATCTGTGGATGAGTCAGCAAATGGGGAGTCCAAACAGGACTACTCTCTTCTTTGGGCCTTTCAGCCAGTAAAGGATCATCTAATTTTATCTTTTTAGATTCTTTTCCCTTATTAGTTGATGATTTTTCTGTAGTAGCCAACTCCGACATAGTCGTTTTCCGTCCCATACGGGCATAAGGTCCGTCTGCAATAAAGTCTGAAGAAGAATCTTTTAATCTGATCATTCCCGTTTGAACATTTAATTCCAAACCAAAATCGCCCAAATTGATCGTATTTTCCTTCAGAAAAGGTTTTTTAATTTTCAAACCTATTTTTTGCCGGAAATCGACTAATTGATTTCCAACTTCCAAAGGATAAACTTTTTCATAGAACTGATAATTTTGTTTATCCTTAAACCCAACTTTCAAATAATAATAATCAGCCGTTATTTTTTCCGGAAGTTGAATATCAATACCTAATGCCAGTGTATCATGCGGAACACAAACTAACGAAGCACGCCCGGATTGTAATGCCAAGGTATCAGCATAAAGCGACCATGTACATTCTATATCGGAGAGGTTGGTAAAATCAAAACGATTTATAAGATTTAACCGAACAGTTTGCTTACCACAAGAAACATGCAATGTATCACCAAGCAGTTTTACCGGTGTATACACTTTGCGCATCTGCCAATAATCCACCTGTGGAATTCGGTTAGCATACACCAATCCATCAGCTCCTTGATTACCATTATTGTCATACACAGTAACAGAATCTGTCCAAACTGAAGTTGTAAAAGCTCCCGGTGTTGTTTTCACAGATGATTTACGCAGAATTCCCTGATCGAAAAAGTGCCAGACCGCCCCTCCTGCCAATTTAGGATTTGCATACATAATCTCCCATAATGCTTCCATGCGATCAAAATCCAATCCCAGAGCATGAGCATATTCGGTAACAATCATTGGTCGGTTAAACTTGTTGGAATACTCCTTAAGAACTGACGGTACAGGATAATGAGGTGACAAAATATCAACTGATTCAGGAATTGTTTCGTATATTTTACGGAAATACGAACCGACCTGAGGGAAACAATGTGGACGGGTGGGATCAAGTTGTTTCACATATTCGCCTGTTTCAACACAAATATCAGTTAGTGGATTTTCGTTTCCTACACTCCAGACAATGATGGATGGATGGTTTTTATCACGTTCTAAAGTCGCTTTTGCCCTAGTCTTAAGTATTGGAAGATAAGACTTGTCAGTCAAATGTTCATCACCAAATCCAAATGGAACTTCTTCCATAACATAAAAGCCAAGAGAATCGCACAGCTCAATAAATCGGGGATGCGCCTGATAATGAGAAGTACGGATAAAATTCACGTTAGCTTCGCGAATCAGTTTCAAATCCTGAAGCATCTCAGCTTCGGTTACAGCGCGGCCATTTATCGGAGAAAGATCATGATGATTCACGCCCCGCAACTTTATTGGTGTTCCATTTAGTTTTAAGATTCCGTTGTTCCACGACACTTCCCGAATACCTATTTTTTCAACATGTTGCTGAAGTTCTTTATTATTGCTTTTCAAGCTGATGGATAAAGTATAGAGATTGGGGGTTTCGGCAGTCCACAGCCTAGGGGCATCTATTTTCACCTTCTCACGAAAGAATATCGTATCAGATGCACTTGTCAGCTTATCCCGCATAAGCGAAAACTCTTTTACCAGTTCACCTTCGGGATTATATAGTTTTGCCGTTACAGCTATTTTTCCTGGGAAGGATTTCTTTGAAACATTCTCAATAAGAGTAGAAATTGATAATGTAGCATCAGTTTTATCAACTTCGGTTCTAACAACGACATCTTTGATATGCGTGGGTGGCAAGCTGAACAAAGTCACATCCCGAATGATACCGGATAGCGACCAGCAATCATTCGTATCAAACTCCCATCCTTTTGAGCGGGTGGTCACCCGAACAGCCAAAACATTACTTTTTCCAGGGTTCACCAGAGATGTTATATCAAATGCTTGTCGGTTAAATGAGCTGTTAAAGCAACCTGCATATTTACCGTTAACCCAAAATTGATAACCATATTGCACTCCATCAAAGGCAATATACACAGGTTGATTTTTCCAATCGGCAGGAACTGTAAAAACGGTACGGTACAAACCGGTGCCTTCCTGCAATTCTTTTCCATATCTGGGCTCGGCAAAGCCTTGTAATTCCCAATGACCTGGAGTTTTTATATCCGCCCAAAGAGAGATATCCTTTTGGGGTTCAAAAAATGTTTCTTCGGCCTCTATATTTAAGGAAGGAATATATTTAAATTTCCAGATACCGTTAAGCGAAATCTGTTTACCAAAACCTTTTGACGGCAATAACACCTGAGATATGGCACTGTTTACACTAAAAATCGCTAGTAATAAACAAATAGCGATAGTTCTTTTTTCAAAATTCATATATTTAGGCCTGCTTAAATTTGGATGATAAAAATAAAAAACACAGTGGCAAGTTATTAAGAAAATTTTGAAGCCACAAGAGAGAAAGCGAAAATGTGATTTACGTGAGAAAATACGTGTTTCTATGGGGCAAAAAAGCTACAAAAACAACAGAATATTTTTCATTATCATTACTTTTAAAAGAAAGAGGACGAACCTATTTAAATAGATACAG
>Ga0183099_1000937_pt1 | contig 18345 bp, 10 predicted proteins | sample Biomet1_FD_127788 | JGI IMG/M metagenome (GOLD analysis project Ga0183099, IMG submission 127788) | Microbial communities from bioreactor (seeded with anoxic lake sediment) at LBNL, California, USA - Biofuel metagenome 1 | ecosystem: Engineered > Bioreactor > Anaerobic > Unclassified ... | reverse complement strand
CCTTGATTCATGCAAGGTGTATATAAGTAACCTGGCCAATCAGGTACGCGACCTGCAGATTACCAAGGGGGGGCCGGTGATAATGGTTCAGGCGGAGAATGAATTTGGTTCTTACGTGTCTCAGCGTCCGGACATTCCTTTGGAAACTCATAAAAAGTACAGTGCAGCCATCCGTAAGCAACTGATTGACGCGGGATTTGACATTCCCATGTTTACATCTGACGGTAGCTGGCTGTTCAAGGGTGGTGCCATTGAGGGCGCCCTACCTACTGCAAACGGTGAGGATAACGTAAAAAACCTGAAGAAGGTGGTGGATGAGTTCAACAGTGGAAAGGGTCCGTACATGGTTGCGGAGTTCTATCCCGGATGGCTGGACCACTGGAGTGAGCCGTTTCAGAAGATATCTGCAGACAAAGTGGTGAAGCAAACGAAGAAGTACCTGGATGGTGGTGTGAGCTTTAACTTCTACATGGTACACGGTGGTACTAATTTTGGTTTTACAGCGGGTGCCAACAACAGCACGAACAAAAATATTCAGCCAGACATAACGAGCTACGACTACGATGCTCCTATCAGCGAAGCGGGATGGGCTACTCCTAAATACATGGGTATACGTGACTTGATGAAGCAGTACGTGAAGTATGATGTGCCGGCTATTCCTAACCAGATTCCTGTGATTGAGATTCCAGACATACAGTTACAGAAGAGTGTGAACCTGATGGACATGGTGAGCAAAATGGAACCGGTGGAAAACGACACGGTGATGACTTTTGAGGATCTGAACCAGGGACATGGCTATGCGCTATATCGCAGACATTTTAATCAGCCTATAAAGGGGGAAATGAAAGTAACCGGCATACGTGATTATGCTATCGTTTATGTAAACGGTAAGAAGATTGGTGAACTGAACCGCGTGTTTGAGAAGGACAGCATGGATGTGGATATTCCTTTTAACAGCACACTGGATATTCTGGTGGAAAACATGGGTCGCATAAACTACGGAGCTAAGATTACCGAGAATCTGAAGGGTATCATCTCTCCGGTTATGATAAACGGTAATGAGATTACCGGTAACTGGGAAATGTTTAAGTTACCAATGGACAAAATGCCCGATCTAGCTGAGTTCACTACCAGTTACAAAGCCGGTCAGCCTGTGATTTATGAAGGTGAGTTTAAAGTTAAATCTGTAGGCGACACGTTCCTTGACATGCAACAATGGGGCAAAGGCATTGTCTTTATCAACGGTTTCAACATTGGCCGCTACTGGAAGGTGGGTCCGCAACAGACGCTCTACGTTCCGGGGTGTCTTTTGAAAAAAGGCTCAAACAAAATTGTTGTTTTTGAACAGTTGAATGATGTTAAGCAGGTTTCTCTTTCAGGAGTGAAGGTTCCTGTTCTTGATAAGGTTGTCCTTAGCAAATAAGTTCTCTTTTCTTTTGCCTTGACGCAAAAGAAACAAAAAGTCAAGGCTGCATATTCTACGCTACTACGTAAAAGGGTTACGCTAAAGAAAAAGAACTCGCTGCGCTCAAACAGCTTTTTCTTTTTAACGCTACACCCTTTCACTCCGCTTAACGCTACGAATATGAGGCCAGTCCTGCTGGTTTTTCTGAGCGAGCTGCGGTTGTGGACCAATTAGCTTTGCTGCGCTCGCTTGTCACTTTGTGACGGTTCTTCTTTGCCCGGTAGTATTGGGAGACTTCACCCGATAATAATGGGAGATTTTATTTGTTACTATTGGGAAATAGTATATCTTTGTGATTATATAAATGACAATGAGATGATTACACAGGAACAAATAGCAGGAGTTATAGATTCTCAATGGAATGTATTTCTGAGAAAAGATACTGGATTGAGACGTGATGCTCTGAACAGATTACCGATTATAGAAACATACGCAACAATTGTAACCGGTATTAGGAGATGTGGAAAAAGTACGCTTTTACTGCAGCTATTAAAAGAAAAATTTGGTAGTGCTATTTATCTTAATTTTGAAGATACCCGTTTGGCCGGTTTTGAGATATCGGACTTTGCACGGCTTGGAAATGAAATTATTAAAAGAAAAATAAACGTTCTGTTTTTTGACGAGATACAAATAGTGAGTGGATGGGAAATGTTTATCCACCAGAAACTTAATGAAGGATATCAGATATTTATTACCGGATCGAATGCATCTCTTCTCAGTAAAGAGCTGGGAACGCATCTCACCGGCAGACATATTTCTTGCGAGTTATTTCCTTTCTCGTATAATGAGTTTATATCATTTAAGAAGCTTGAAAATAATTCGGATTCACTTAATGATTATCTGGCACATGGAGGAATTCCTGAGTATGTAAAAAATGGAATGGGCGTGATACTTAATAATTTGATGGATGATATTTTGATTCGTGACATAGCAATCCGTCATTCCATACGCGATGTAAATTCTCTGCGTCAATTGGCAGTATATCTGATATCTAACATAGGCAACCTTGTTTCTGCCAATAAACTGGAAGGGATGTATGGAATAAAATCAAGCAGCACTATTCTTGAGTATTTTTCGTACCTGAAAGATTCCTATTTACTTGAGTTTATCCCTCAATTCAATTACTCATTAAAAGCACAAGCCAGAAATCCCAAAAAGATTTATGCCATGGATTTGGGATTATTCACTGAAAATTCAACAGCATTTACCGACAACGCCGGACATAAACTTGAAAATGCTGTATTTCTTTATCTAAGAAATAAATATCCTGACATCTATTATTTTAAGGATAAAGGAGAATGTGATTTTATTGCAATGAAGAAAGGTAAAGTTCAGGATGTGATACAAGTGTGCTATAAGATTGAAGATACTAATTTTGAACGTGAATACAACGGACTTGTTGAAGCTATGAGATATTTTAATATAAACGAAGGAACAATAGTAACATTCAATCAAAAAGATATTTTCGAAGATAATGAGCTAAAAATAAACATGATACCAGCAACAGAATTCCTACAATAAAAACAAAGCAATGGCGTAGCCAAGCTAACAAGCAAAGCGATGGCGTAGCCAAGCGGAAAAGAAAAACCACCACGAAGTGGCCAGCGAGCGAAGCAAAGCTTATTGATCCGAAACCCTAGCCCATTCAAAAACCAACAGGACCGGCCTCATGGATTTTGCGTGAAGAAATCAGCCGGAATGAAGCGTTAAGAAGGGGCGACTGTCTGAGCGAAGCGAGTTTGAGCCCCTTCAGCGGAATGCAGACTGATTTTAGCAAAATACGTGCAGCCTTGACCTTTTGTTTCTTTTCCGTCAAGGGAAAAGAAAAGAAGAACAATAAACTGAAAATAAACACTATTAAAGAAAAAGTTTTAAAATCAAAGCTTTTCCAAACAGCTTGTACTGACAGTGGTAAGCGCACATCCCAATCCTGAGAGACGAATGGCAACTTTGAACTTGCCTTTTGTCTCGACCAGTTCGCCAATGAGACCAGAGAGTTCACCGCGGGTGATGCGTACAGGGGTGCCGGGAGCAAGATCGGAAGAGCTGAATTCCACCTCTTCATCAGACTGTTCCACCATTTTGCGGAGACGCTCAATCTGCTCATCGGGAATGGGAGCTGGATGAGACTGTTCGCGCACAAAGGCGATGGCTCCATAGGTCATGAGCACCTGCCTGGCCTCCAGGGGAACGATACGGACAAAGATATAGCCAGAAAGCACAGGCTGCTCAACTTTCTTGAGACGATCATGCCACTTACGGGTCACAATCTGAACCGGCAGATAGTGCTCAATTCCTGACTGCAAGAAACGCTCTCTTACCTTTTTCTCAGCTCGGGGAGCCGTGTAGACGGCATACCAACGTGGGTCTTTTTTCTCTATATCCATATTTTAGACGTTCTGCTTTTCCTAACAACTATTGTGCAAATGTAAGAAGTTTATGTCAATCTGTATCAATTTATACACTATTTTGAGCAAAAAATACATTCTGGTCTCGAATAAATTGATTAATTTTGGTCCCAAGAATATAAATTACTAATTAATTAAATCATTTATCATGAGTACATTCCAGAATGTGAATGAAAAGATGACTCGCTACAGGTGGGTTATTTGTTCCTTACTATTCTTTGCTACGACCATAAATTACATGGATCGTAACGTAATTGCTTTTCTAAAAGAATTTTTCTGCTCGCCGGTGGCAGATGGAGGATTTGGGTGGACTAACTCCGATTTCTCCTACGTAACAGCATTCTTTACTGCTGCTTATGCAACTCTTACTGTTTTCTCCGGCATCATTATCGATAAGATTGGATCAAAATTAGGTTTAGCTCTTTCACTCATTATCTGGTCTGTTTGCGGAATAGGAAATGCTTTTGTAGGAAAGACAATTACATTCCACATCATTATAAGAAGTATGTTTGGTTTGGGTGAAGCTGGTAACTTCCCTGCATCTATCAAAACTGTAACTGAATGGTTCCCTAAGCGCGAACGTTCACTGGCTACTGGTATATTTAACAGTGGATCAAATGTGGGTGCAATGATTTCAGCTTTGTTTGTGCCTTGGTGTCTTATTCACTTTGGTGACGAAATGGGATGGAAAATGGCATTTATCCTGACCGGTGGTATAGGCTTTATTTGGTTGGCATTCTGGTTCTCGTTATTCAAACCACAAAAGAAACTGTTGGAAAACGGCACGATAAGCCAAAGCGAATATGACTATATTCACGCTGACGATGCAGAGCTTACTCCTGAACAGATTGAAAACGAGAAGAATGGCATAAAGGAAAAGATTTCATGGGGTAAAATGTTGAGATACCCACAAACATGGTCTTTCTTTATGGGTAAGTTTATGACTGACGGTATCTGGTGGTTCCTTTTGTTCTGGTTGCCCGACTACCTGAAAAAACAATTCCACATGACTACTCAAGAGGTAATGTGGCCTACATTTATTGTATTCGGTATTGCTATCATTGGTAGTGTATTTGGTGGTAGTATTCCTATGTTCTTTATGAATAAGGGTATGAACTCATACAAAGCAAGAATGACGGCTATGTTCCTGATTGCTCTTTGCCCTATCACACTGTTGCTTACTCAGTATTTTGGTAACGTGGAGCACTTTGGTAAAGCAGCTATGTATATGGCTACAGGTATTATCTGCCTGGCAGGTGCTTCTCACCAGGCTTGGTCGGCCAACTTGTTCACAACTGTATCTGATATGTTCCCTAAGAAAGCGATTGCTTCTGTAACAGGTATCGGTGGTTTGGCCGGTGGTATTGGTGGTGTATTGGTTCAGCTTCTTGCCGGATTTATCACTGACTTATATGCTGCGACTCCTACTGTGGCTTACGGAATTATGTTCGGTGTGTGTGCCTTTGCATATCTTATTGCATGGGTAATAATGAAATCACTTGTTCCTCAATATAAGATTATTACTGATCTATAGTGGACCGGATTTTAAAATAACCGTTACAGGTTGTTTTAAATAAAACAATTTATAAACGAGGGTGCCCAATTAAGTATTGGCACCCTCGTTCTTTTTTAACCATATCCGGCTATAATATGCAGATATATAAAATCAAAAAAGGCTGCCCGTGAAGGCAACCTTTCCCTTTTTGATCTCAAAAAAAAGGGAAGTCTCACGACTTCCACAATTCTTCTAACCTTAAATCTAAATCTCTATGAAAAAAACGTGCTACAAAGATAAGCTTTTTACACGTACCCAGATGTTAACGAAGCGTAGGAAGTATTAATTTAATCAAAGCTTCATAGATTTTATTAAGTTTTAATAATTCAGGCACCCCAATTAGGTACATCTGAGTGCGTGCACGTGTCAAAGCGACATTTAGCTTGCGATCAATGAGCACTCCGTCTTCCTCAGTTATATTACAAAGAAACTGAAGCTGCCAAGGGTAGTTAACGCTGAAGGAGTAGATAATCACATCCCGCTCACTACCCTGAAAGCGCTCTACTGTATCAACAAGCACATCATTGAGTGCAGGAATATCCAGGAGAGCAAGTTCTTTCTTTATCATGGCTATCTGACTGCGATACGGGGTGATGATGCCCAACGTACGTGTTACATCAAACTTTTCCGGGGAACGTTTGTAAACCTGAGCCGCGATACCTGCTGCCAGGCGGGCTTCGTTGATATTGCATTTATCAGAACCTCCTCCGGTATGGGGTTGAGATGGAACAAACTGTACCCTGGCCCCGTAAGGAGATGTGGTATCTGTTTGGTGGGGCAGCCCCACAGGTTGGAGTTTACCTCCATAGAAGGCTTTATTGGGAAAAAGAGCCACTGCCGGATTCATACGTCCTTGCTTACAAAGCATGTCTGCTGCACTGGAATTAGTGCGGTAGAGGCGTTCGAAAAGGGAATCTTTCAGATTGGTGATGCCCACGGAAAGCAGTTCCTCACTGCAAACACGGGACTGCTCACTACTTTGCATCACCACAGCGGGAAGCTGCTTATGGTCTCCAATAAGAATGAACTTACCAATGGCATTCTGCCCTGTCCTATCCTTGGCACAAAGAATACCCAACAGCTGAGGTTCCAGTATCTGGGTAGCCTCATCAACAATAGCTACATCGAACCTTTTGAGACGGAAGAGGTCGGTCTTTGTGGAGATAGAGGCAACAGTGCCCACAATGACACGGCAACCAGAGATGCGCTGGCTGACTTCTGAACGACGATTACAGGTAGCGAGCACATTCTCGATAAGGTGGGAACGAAACCGTTCTTCACACGAGAGTTCACTGCCCACACGGATATAGTCGATCTCCGGAGCTATGGAGGATATGGATTTACAGATCTCGTCTACTGCCCTGTTTGTATAGGCCAAAAGTAGAATCTGCAGGGAAGAGTTCTGATGAAACGTTTCCACCATTTGCTTAAGAGCTCTGGAGGTTTTCCCTGTTCCCGGAGGTCCCACGAGTAGAAAGAAATCTTTTGCAGACTGTGCTTTGAGGGTAACGCGGGTAAAATCGTCCTTGGCACTGACTATCTGCTCATCCAAAAAGGCATCGAACTGAGGCTTGCGCTGAGCTAAAAGCAGGTCGCGACGATCTTTGTTGGCCTCAGCAAAGAGTGTGAGTGCCTGGAACATGCTTTTAAAGGCAGTATCCATGCTATCGTGCTCCACTGCATAAGTACTTTCCTGAGGAAGCACGGAAGGATTTTGCTGTGAGGCACGGATGCGCACGGTAATTTCATGAGTGTTGATAGAGGCAATGCTTCCTTTGAAGATCATCTTATTGGTAGCAGTGTCATCGGTTTTGTTTCTTTCGTAGAACAACACCACGTCTCCTACTCTGAAATTGGGAAGGAACTCATCCTTATAATCGGGTATGGCAAACACCACGGTAGCTTTATGAGCATCCGCCGCACGGTTCTCCTTGATGGTGAGATCATAAAGAATCTCTCCTGCTTCTCTTTTCTCATCCAACGTGGCCAGCCAAAGGGAGGAAGACCCCGCACGTCCGTCATATTCCATTTCGCCGGACTTGGAAGTATATTGTTCCTTTACAATGAAATTGTAGAGTGTGAGGAAATAGTCTTGCTCTAGCGGAGACAAGGTAGAAAAGCGTGTACCAAAAGCGGTAATGGAGGGCGAAAGATAACGTTCCCAGAACATTCCCCGCAGGTGGTTTTCGTTGAGTACGGCAGGTGTGATTTTATTTAGCACCTGGGCCGTAAATTCGGGACGGTTGTGCAGCTGAACAGCATGCTCACCGGCCACAATAAGGTTGCGCAGATTGATAGCCCGGCGAACCAGTGCCCACGATGGACGGGCAGGATACAGCAACGGATAGCGGGTATAGAGCAGATAAGGATGCACCTTGCGGTGATTCACTCCCATACTATACTCCAACACAGCCATATAGAGAAGCATCTGCACCTTATGATTTTCCTTGGGTTCCACTTTTCCGGGAATGGCATATTCATCTGCCTTTCCGGATTTCATTTCAATGAAGCTGCTCATATCCCGCTGCATATAGTCGAGCCTTCCCTGCAGACCGAGTGCCTCGCACACATAAGAGGGTTCAAGTACGGCATCTTCCTTGTTCAGATGATAACCGGGAGACAGGAAGGTATCTGTAACTATCTCTTTGAGGTGTTCGAAATGGTTTTTGCAGTCATTGAAGAATTCGAACTCTGTCTTGGGATCGAGCAGATCCTCGCAGGAAGCCAGTTCTATGGGATAGGTACGAAAGGCTTTACGCATGCACTCCATGTAATCGGCCTCTCCATCGGCATGAATCCATTCATCGAGAAAGAGGTTGGCAATGTTACCCAGCAACAGAGCGCGGGTATTGGACATGGATTGCAACCTGCCCAGAAGAAAATTGGCCGGATGGTGTCCGTAATCCTTAAAACATTCGGCCAAGGTACTGATATCAATGAGGTAATCGGGCTCCAGCACTATCATGGAAGGAACATGAACACCTTCCTCATCAACTGTTACATCGAGCAGATTGAGTTGTGCAAAGGGCCATAAACAGGATACGGTTTCATTGAATTCCTTGTTCTGATTATCTGCTCCATAGCGTACTTTCAAAGGTTCGTTTACCGTTCTGTTCGCAGGAATAACGTACAAATAAGTCTCATCTGAATACTGGTAACATACCCTCATCCGCTTTATGCGTTCACCGTATTGAACGGGAACAGGTGGTAGTGGAAGGTCTGCCTGGCTGGGCAGTATATCATAAAGTTCCTGAGGTACATCTACATTGAGCAAGGTTTTCACGGTTAAAGCCAATGTACGAAGATCACGAAGCAGATTATCAATAGTGGGCTCCTCTCTCCTGTTCATCACCGCATTTGAGGTGAGCCGGAAAGTATGCAGCCTATTCTGTGCATTGCGGGAAAGTCCGGCAACAGAGGCCAGGTAGCTGATACGCGCTGAGAGATCGGTCATCTGCAACCGCTCGTTCTGCATGGAGTGACGGCAAAGGCGTTCGAGCAGATCACGCATTTGCCTGTATTTCATTGTAAGAGAGCTCTGCTCATTAAGGTATATTTCCAGGAGTGAGTTATAATATTGATTTGCTTCTTGATTCATTTCTTCTTTTATTGTCGTGTAAAGCATTGCCCCTCTCTACATCAGCTTTTATCTGCAGAGAGGATTCCCTTTTTCTGATTAAGAGCTTTGTTCCAGAAAGATTTTACTCTGAAATTACTTTCTTCTTCTCCTTTATAATAAGGATGCTCATCTCATAAAGAAGGCAAAGAGGGATGGCCACCACTGAAAGTGTAAATGGATCGCCGGTTGGTGTAATTACTGCTGCAATTACAAAGATGATGACAATGGCGTGCTTTCTGTATTTACGAAGGAATGACTTGGAAACAAGTCCGACCTTGGCCAGCAACCATGTAACCAGTGGAAGTTCAAAGACCAGTCCCATTATCAGGATCAGTGTCATGAAGTTATCAATATAGGAATTGAGAGATATCTGATTGGTGATGGTTTCACTTAGCTGATAGGTAGCTAAAAAGCGCAAGGTAAGGGGGAAAACCATGAAATAGCCCAGCAGCACACCCAGAAAGAACATGACTGTTCCTATGCTCAGTGCTGTACGCACATTTTTTTTCTCGTTATCATAGAGCGCAGGTTTAACAAACCCCCAGATCTCGAACAACAGATAGGGCACAGAGGCTATTACCGACATCCAGAAGGAGGAGGATATGTGAATAAAGAAAGGTGCAGCCAGATTGATATTGACCAGCTTCACCTCAAATTTCTGGGTGAAGAAGTCGCCAGTGAGCTGCAACAAGTTTCCTATATCATGAAGCAGGGAATAGAAGGCAAAGTCATTGTGACAGGGTGCAAGGATTACCTTGTCGAACAGAAAAGGCATAGCAATAAAAAAGCCTGTCAGCAGGACAAACCATACCCCACACACCCGGAACAACACACGACGTAAATCGTCCAAGTGGTCCCAGAACGTCATTTCAGCCATGTGTTCTTATTTTTTCTTCTCGTCTTCAGAAGGTTTTTCTATTTCTTCTTTGGTGCTTTTAATCTCCTCTTCGGCTTCTCTCATGCCGTCTTTAAAGCTCTTCACACCTTTGCCAAGTCCTTTCATCAACTCAGGGATTTTCTTTCCGCCAAACAGAAGAAGTACAATCAAACAAACAACAAGAAGTTCAGGGAACCCAACATTCATAAAAAGTAATGTGCTATGTAACATATCGGTCGTTTATAAATTTATTTATTATATAGATTTGATGGCAAAGCTAAACAAAAGAAGCTAACCTGCAAATTTTTGGGCTTATTTAATTTCATTCTCTCAACCAGAAATTAATCCTGGAAATAAACTCTCTTTACACGAGAGGATACGCTTGTAAGAATCTCATAAGGAATGGTGCCCAGAATATCAGAAAGAACAGTGATAGGAAGGTCATCGCCAAAGATTATTGCCTTATCTCCTTCTTTACAATCTATATCCGTAACATCAATCATGCAGACATCCATACAGATATTTCCCACATAAGGGGCCTTCTTTCCATTGACCATGCAATAGGCATGCCCATTGCCCAGGTGACGGTTCAGTCCGTCGGCATATCCGATAGGTATGGCTGCAATGCGGGAATCACGATCTATACGTCCGTTGCGGCTGTAACCAATGGTGTCATCCTTAGGCACATCACGTATCTGAAGGATAGTAGTTTTCAAGGTGCTTACATTATTGATAATAGAATTATCGACCGCACTGACTCCATAAAGACCTATACCCAGGCGCACCATATCAAACTGTGCTCCGGCGAATCTTTCAATACCGGCAGAGTTACAGATGTGTCGAAGAATTTTATGCTGAAAGGCTGAAGTAAGTTCCAGTGATGCCTTGTCAAATGTCTCTATCTGTTGACGGGTAAAAGCGTCAAACTTAACACTGTCACTACCTACCAGGTGAGAGAACACTGAACGAGGCAGAACAGCATTCTGCGACTTGAGACGTTTGATAAGTTCGGGCATCTCCTCGGGAGCGAATCCCAGACGGTGCATACCTGTATCTAGTTTCACATGAATAGGAAAGTTGGTAATACCTTGTTTCTCGGCTTCTTTGATCAGAGCCTCAAGTAACTGAAAACTATACACCTCCGGTTCAAGTTTATAATCGAACATGGTTTTGAAGGCAGACATCTCAGGATTCATGATAATGATGGATCCGGTGATACCTGCTTTACGAAGATCGGAACCTTCATCGGCCACGGCTACCGCAAGATAATCTACCCGATGATCCTGCAAAGTCTTTGCCACTTCATAAGAACCGGCACCATAAGCAAATGCTTTCACCATGCATACCATCTTTGTCTCCGGTTTCAGCTTAGCACGGAAATAGTTGAGGTTATCAACAATGGCATTGAGGTTAATCTCCAGAATGGTTTCGTGCACCTTGAGCTCCAGCTCTTCCGAAATCTGTTCGAAAGCAAAGTCACGTGAACCTTTAATCAGAATCACTTCACTGCGCAAGGAAGCAAAAACTTCCGATTTAAGGAATGATTCTGTATTGGGAAAGAAATATTTTTCAATCTCGAACTTCTTTGCACAAGAAGTTATCTCAGGACCTACTCCTATAATCTTATGAATGCCCCGGCTGTGAACCAGCTGAGCCACTTTTCTATAGAGTAAAGTAGTGCTCTGTCCCGATTCAAGCATATCGGAAAGAATCAGTGTACGTCTCATTCCTTTAGATTCTGAACGACGATAAAGGAAATCGAGCGCGATATCAAGTGAAGCAATATCTGAATTATAGGTATCATTTATAAGTACGCAGTTATTCTTTCCCTCTTTCACCTCCAGGCGCATGGCAACCGGTTCCAGTTTAGCCATCCTTAAAGTTATCTCTTCATAGGGCACCATCAGGTAAAGACAGGCTGCCAGACAGTTAAGGGAATTTTCTATGGAAGCATCGTCAATGAAAGGAATAGTATAGTCATTATCAAAGCCCAAATAGCGATAACTAATTGTAGTCTTATCGGTTCCTTTATTAATAGCACTTATATAAAGAGGTTTTTCTTTATCGTTTTTTGACCAGGCTATCTCTCTGGAAGCAAGCATTGATTTTGCCACACAATCAGCAATAAGGTCATTGTCACCGTTATAGATAATTACATCACAATCCTTGAACAGAGAAACTTTTTCCATACATTTTTCCTGCAGAGAGAAAAAGTTTTCCTGATGTGCCCCGCCAATATTAGTGAGTATGCCAATGGTAGGACGAATAATTGATTGCAGGGCCCTCATCTCTCCCATCTCCGAAATGCCGGCTTCTATAACAGCCAGTTCAGATTGCTCATTGAGCTGCCACACAGAAAGCGGTACTCCTATTTGAGAATTATAGCTGCGAGGAGAACGGGTAACCACACGATCGGGACTAATGAGTTGATGCAACCACTCTTTTACCACAGTCTTGCCGTTGCTTCCGGTAACTCCTATCACGGGAATCTGGAACTTAGCACGATGCAGTTCTGCCAACTTTTGCAATGATTTCAGGGGATTTTGTACCACAAGGAAATTGGCCTCAGCGAAAGAGTTTGTATCGGGTAGCTCATTGACTACAAAATTTCTTACACCACGGGCATATAAATCAGTAATGTATTTATGTCCGTCATTACGTTTGCTTTGTAAAGCAAAAAAAAGTGTTTCTTCAGGAAAGCATAGAGACCGGCTGTCGGTAAGAAGCCAGTCTATTCGTGATTCTTTTTCACCAGTGCGCTTTGCACCTAATAGCTGTGAGATAGTTTCTATAGAATACGACATAATTCAATTTCTTTTTCAACATCTAAGAACGGACATTTTTCCTTAAGTTGATTAATTTTTAACACTATTTGGCTTAAAAAAAACTTATGTTGTTCCGAACCAGGATGGAAGGGTTTATGTTGCAGGGCTTTACTAATTTCGCCCCATTCTTTCATTATTTGTTTGGTTTCTTTAGAAAAATAACAGTTACCAAAAGATTCCCACAGATAGGTTACTGCCACAGCGGATGGATGAAGCATATCATCAGCATAAAAACGGTAGTCACGCAGTTCGTCGACCACCAGTTCATAAGATGGAAAATAGAAAACATGCTTAGGAAAATGTTCTTTCAGCGCATCAATGGCAAGCAACAGAATAGCTTTACTCAACTGATTACCGTGCATGCCATCTTTCACATGACGAATAGGACTGACAGAAAACAGAAGCTTCAGATTATGATTATTTTTCAACATTCCATCAATTAGAGGAATATAGACATCCGTGATCTGTTCAACACTTAACAAACGACGGTTAAAAGCACTGTCGGGAAGCTTGTGGCAATTAGCCACAACAGTGCCGGTTTGTTTGTAGTCATAAACATAAGCCGTGCCAAAGGTTATAAGCAAGTAGTTGAGCTCCGGAAACTGACGAGCAGCTGGTTCCAGACAGCTATTGATATTTTCCAGGCATTCATACTGAGAGGATGCTGAAAAAGAACCGTGATGCATAAAGCTATGATATAAACCTTTATACTCAAACAAATCCTTTTCAGCAAATGTTCTCTTACTATCCAGACAATGCAGTCCGTTTGCTATGGAAAGCGGATTATAAAGAACACCGAAAGGGTTGACTGTACAGTTAAATTTATTTGTAACCAACAGGTTTCCAATATTCTGGGCAAAACAGGAACCAAGTAACAGTATCTTGTCAGAATAAGTGATAGCCAACTCTTTTTTAGGAAGTTCTACTAATGTTCTGAATTCCATTTATATAAGCACTAATATTTGACATCAATAAAAATATCCCTGCAAAAGTAAGCATCTTATAAGTAATTTATGCTAATTTTGCCATAAATTTGTCTGATAATGAAGAATAACCAAACATATAGTTTGCTAAATGGCATAAATTGTCCGGGAGATCTTCGCAAACTCAATGTAGATATGCTTCCTGAGATCTGTAAAGAACTGAGGCAGGATATTATTGATGAGCTATCATGTAATCCGGGACACTTTGCTGCAAGTTTAGGAGCCGTAGAGCTGACTGTGGCTTTGCATTATGTATTTAATACTCCTTATGACAGAATAGTATGGGACGTAGGACATCAGGCTTACGGTCACAAGATTCTGACTGGAAGGAGAAAAGCTTTTTCCACTAACCGAAAATTAAATGGTATCCGTCCATTCCCTTCTCCAGATGAGAGCGAATACGATACTTTTACCTGCGGACATGCATCTAACTCCATATCTGCCGCATTGGGTATGAGCGTGGCAGCTAAACATAAGGGCGAGAAAGACCGCCATGTGGTTGCCGTGATAGGTGATGGTTCCATGACAGGAGGGCTAGCTTTTGAAGGGCTCAACAATGCCTCTTCCACTCCGAACAATTTACTGATTGTGCTCAATGATAACAATATGGCTATAGACCGTACTGTAGGTGGTATGAAAGAGTATCTGCTCAATCTGGCCACAACTAACCGCTATAACCGCATACGACAAAAAGTGGCCCAACTGTTGTTTCGTTGGGGAATACTTAATGAATCACGCAGAAAAAGTGTAATCCGCTTCAACAATAGCCTGAAGACTCTGTTATCTCAGCAGCAAAACATTTTCGAGGGAATGAGCATCCGCTACTTCGGTCCTTTTGATGGACACGACGTGCAGAACATAGCCCGTGTAATGAAAGATATAAAGGATATGGAAGGTCCAAAGATCCTGCATCTGCATACAGTTAAAGGAAAAGGTTTTGAACCGGCAGAGAGAGCAGCTACAGTGTGGCATGCACCTGGCATTTTTGATAAAGAGACAGGGGAACGGATTGTTACTAACACCAAAGGAATGCCTCCTCTCTTTCAGGAAGTTTTTGGCCATACCGTATTAGAGCTTGCCAAGCAAAATGATAAAATTATAGGGGTTACTCCCGCCATGACTACAGGATGTTCCATGAACATTATGATGAAGGAGATGCCCGACAGAGCGTTCGACGTGGGTATTGCCGAAGGACATGCCGTTACCTTCTCGGGTGGAATGGCGAAAGATGGACTTCTTCCTTTCTGCAACATCTATTCTACCTTTATGCAGAGGGCGTTGGATAATGTGATTCACGATGTGGCCATTCAGAATCTGAATGTGGTACTCTGCCTGGACCGCGCCGGACTGGTGGGTGAAGACGGACCTACACATCATGGTGCTTTTGATATGGCATACTTGCGCTGTATCCCGAATCTGACTATTGCTTCACCTTATAATGAACATGAACTCAGACAATTGATGTACACCGCTCAGTTGCCCGACAAAGGACCGTTCGTAATCCGTTACCCAAGAGGAAGAGGTTCACTAGTTGACTGGAGATGCCCGCTGGAAGAAATACCTGTAGGTACCGGAAGAAAGCTGAAAGACGGAAAAGATATGGCCGTTATCACTATTGGACCAATAGGAACAGTCACTGCAAAAGCCATTGCCAGGGCTGAAGCTGAAGGAGCTACCATTGCCCATTATGATCTGCGCTTCCTCAAACCGCTGGACCAAAATATGCTGCACGAAATAGGACAACATTTCAATAAGGTAGTTACAGTGGAAGATGGGGTTACGGAAGGTGGAATGGGAAGCTGTATTCTTGAATTTATGTCTGATAACAACTATTCTCCACAGGTAAAAAGGATAGGCATTCCAAATATATTTGTGGAACATGGTAGCGTTAAAGAACTCTATAAGCTTTGTGGAATGGATGAAGAGAGCATATATCACACTTTAAAGTCGCAATTATGAAAATTATTATTGCAGGTGCCGGAGCTGTAGGCACACATCTTGCAAAACTTCTTTCGCAGGAGAAACAAGAGATCGTTCTGATGGACGAGAATGAAGATAAGTTGATAGCCATGGACACCAGCTTTGACCTGATGACAGTGTGCGCATCTCCCACTTCCATCTCAGGATTAAAGGATGCAGGAATAGCTGAAGCCGACCTGTTCATTGCTGTTACTCCAGATGAGAGTCGTAACATGACAGCATGCATGCTGGCTTCCAGTCTGGGAGCAAAAAAGACAGTGGCGCGTATTGATAATTACGAATATCTGCTGCCACACCATCAGGAATTTTTCAAAAAGCTGGGAGTTGATTCTCTTATTTATCCCGAAATGCTTGCAGCCAAAGAGATTGTATCATCCATTAAGATGAGCTGGATTCGCCAGTGGTGGGAGTTCTGCGGAGGAGCATTGATACTTATTGGTGTAAAGATGAGACAAAATTCCACAATTCTGGATGTAACCCTTAGCGAACTAGGAAAAGAAGATATTCCTTTCCATGTGGTAGCTATTAAACGAGGTAATGAAACCATTATTCCCCGTGGTGATGATACTATTAAATTATATGACATTGTTTACTTTACCACTACTCAGAAATATATTCCTTATATCCGCAAGATAGTAGGAAAAGAAGACTATGCCGACGTAAGGAACGTAATGGTCATGGGAGGAAGCCGTATTGCAGTAAGAACCGCTCAATACGCACCCGACTATATGAAGTTGAAAGTTATTGAGAACGATGCTGCCCGCTGTACCCGACTCACTGAGTTGCTGGACAACAAGACGATGGTAATTAACGGAGACGGCCGGGATGTTGACCTGCTGGTGGAAGAAGGACTAAAAGACACAGAGGCATTTGTAGCACTTACGGGAAGCTCTGAGACCAATATTCTTGCCTGCCTGGCAGCCAAGCGAATGGGGGTAAGAAAGACTGTGGCCGAAGTGGAAAACATTGACTACATTGGAATGGCGGAGAGTCTGGACATTGGTACAGTAATAAACAAAAAACTAATTGCAGCCAGCCACATCTATCAGATGATGCTGAAAGCCGATGTGACTAATGTGAAGTGCCTCACCTTTGCAAATGCCGATGTGGCAGAGTTTAAGGTAAAAGAAGGAACTGCCATTACTAAACGTAAAGTGAAAGATCTGGGACTGCCCAAGGGTACAACCATCGGAGGATTAATTCGTAACGGAAAAGGTTTAGTGGTAACAGGAGAAACTCAGATAGAGCCAGGTGATCATGTAGTGGTATTCTGCCTGAACATGATGATCAAGAAGATTGAAAAGTTCTTTAATTAACAGATAAAAGCTATCAGATAGCAAAAAGATATGATTAATCTAAAGATGATTTTTAGAATAATGGGAGTCCTGGTGCTCATTGAAGCAGCGCTATTACTTATCTGCGCAGGAGTCTCTCTTATTTACGGAGAAGATATTCTGAATGACTTTCTCATTGTATCTGCCGGTTCCGTTGTTTTGGGCGGACTATTGATATTAATGGGAAAAGGAGCTTCCAGACAAATAAACCGCAGAGACGGATATCTCATTGTAACCCTTACATGGATACTATTCACTGCTATAGGAATGTTTCCTTATCTGATAAGTGGATATGTACCCCGGATAACCGATGCTTTCTTTGAAACAATGTCCGGATTCACAACTACCGGAGCTACAGTGATAGATAATATTGAATCTATGCCTCACGGATTACTTTTCTGGCGAAGCCTCACACAGTGGGTTGGTGGTTGGGGAATAATCTTCTTCACCATAGCTATGCTACCCATCTTTGGAATAGGAAGTATGCATATATTTTCGGCAGTAGCAATAGGATCTACCCAGGAGAAAGTTCATCCTCGCATCAGTATGACAGCAAAATGGATTGGGTATGTTTACCTAACACTGACAGCGGCACAGATTATTTTTATGGCTCTGGGCGGAGTAAGCTTCTTCGACTCCATCTGCCATTCATTCTCAACGATATCTACCGGAGGATTCTCTACCAAACAGGCTAATATTGCTTATTATAATTCTCCTTATATAGAATATGTAGTATCTATTTTCATGATACTTGCCGGAATTAACTTCACTCTCTTCTTTTATTTGATTAAAGGAAAAGTGAAGAAAGTGCTGTTTGATGAGGAACTGAGATGGTTTCTGTGGTCACTGGTTATTTTCACCGGTATATTTACGGTAGCCTTAACTTACACCAGCCAATTTGGAGCTGGAGAATCTTTCCGGAAAGCACTATTTCAGGTAGCGTCACTTCATACAACAACCGGACTAGTCTCAGCTGACTACATGACCTGGAAGCCTTTTCTTTGGGCATTACTAGGCGTTATCATGTTTTTGGGAGCTTGTAGCGGTTCTGCCTCAGGAGCTATAAAAAGTATCCGTCTGCTTATTTTAAATAAGATGACCAAAAATGAGTTCAAACGTATGATTCATCCCAATGCTGTGCTCCCGGTAAAGGTAAAAAAGATAGCTATTTCTCCTTCATTACAATCGTCTATTCTGCTATTTATACTTATGTACATTGTTATATTGGTAGTTAGCTGGGTGGCAATGATGGCTATGGGAGTAGGAAACATAGAAGCCTTTGGAACTGTAGTTTCAAGT
>Ga0183099_1000936_pt1 | contig 18383 bp, 12 predicted proteins | sample Biomet1_FD_127788 | JGI IMG/M metagenome (GOLD analysis project Ga0183099, IMG submission 127788) | Microbial communities from bioreactor (seeded with anoxic lake sediment) at LBNL, California, USA - Biofuel metagenome 1 | ecosystem: Engineered > Bioreactor > Anaerobic > Unclassified ... | reverse complement strand
GCGATTAATAAGTGTAGATCATATGGCCTATTTGGATAGAAACCGGTTTTGCCAATATCCATGTATTTGTCGTTGTATCATCGTAATAAAACTCAGCTCCGTTAGTAGGATCTACTCCGCTTAAAGCGGCTTTTGCCGCTCTGATCGATTCGGGTTCCGCAGGCTTGTCGATCCATCCGTTTGCCACGGGAGTAAATTGCTCATAACCATTGATATTCTGATAAATAACTTCTTTGATCGAGTTTGGCCAGTCACTGCTCTCCACCCTGTTCATGATTACGGCTCCTACTGCGACTTTAGCATCATATGGTTCCGCTTGTGCTTCTGCGGTAATTAATCTTGCCAGCAAGTCCAAATCGCCGGCTGAATTGGTTGCTGCTTCGGTTGGAGTACTTTGTTTGACTTTAGCTGCAGTATTGGATGGGGCTTTTGCCGGAGTAATTGGTTTTGATATGGTTTGAGCAGTTGGTTTTGATATGTTTGTTGTGGTTGCTTTAACGACAGGTGTGGTGTCTGCTTGAATGGTTGATGAGACTTCTTTTGGAGTATTTACTGTGATTGAAGATGGTGATACCGGTTTATGTACTATTAGATGCTCATCTTTTTCCTCGAAATACCTGATTTTTCCCCCTCTTGAGGTGGCTAACGATGCATCGCTATTTTGGCCATACAGTAATTCACTCTTTCTTTCTGTATTAACGATATTTCCTGTTGAACCATAAAACTGATTTACCTGATATAACGGACCACGGTCAGCAGTGGTACCTGAAGATGTGTAAGAATCAATTGAAAATAAAGAGATACCAACAATAAAACATGAAATTAATATCATCGGATTAATCCATTTTAATTTATTCATTTTTTCCCTCCTTAAACATCCCGGGTTAGTAATACCATTTTAATACAATATGAATCAGTAATCCATTGGTAACTCTATGTATTGGAGGGAATAGCTGGATCAAAAATCAGATAACTAAAGGCCTAATTGTTTATTAATCAGAATGATTTTTATTCTGCCTTTTGGATATGACTTTTCTGTTATTGTCCATGTATTACATAATCTTTTGGGACTTGCACAATCAACACATTCCCCAGTTATTTGACAAGGTGTTTTAAATTCTGCATGCCTTTTTGCATTAAGAGGTGCCGCGATGGTTTTGATCCTGATCATTGCCTGATCAATATCCTCTACAATTTTATTAACTCCAATAAAGAGAACTACGTTTTCAGGACCGAATGCAATTCCGGCAACACGGTTGCCGGTCATATCCAGGTTAATGAGCTGGCCATTTATGGTAACTGCATTTGTTCCAGTCAAAAACATATCACTTGAAAATGCCTTCTTGCGGTTATGAATAATTTCCTCTCTGGTTAAACGTTCACTAAAGGTTTCAATCAGCTCAACACCTTGTGTTTCTTTCAGTCTTGGAATAATATTTGTTGAGTGCAATGTCATGGAATCTCCCCAAGACACGGTGTTCGGATGAACTGTACGAAATACTTCTTCCCAAAATATTTGTTCCGCTTCAATGTGATCGACTGCAAACCAGACATCAAAACCATTTGACTTGAGTGAGTTGATTGTTTTTGTAATTTCAATGTCGGTTGGCATACTGTTATTTTTCATTAGATAGCCTTTCCTTTTAAATAATGTTACATTAAAAAAATCCTCCCGGATTAATATTTATTTTAACATTAACCCGGAAGGTTTTTAAATACTTTTACTATCTCATATTCTTAAATATTTTTGATTCTAGTATTTATCAAACTCATTATCCTCAAGTAAGATTTTCGGCGTTGATGAGAATGCTGTTTGGGATGCGTTACCTTGGTAAGAATCTTGTCCAAGCAACTTAGGTTCTCTTCCTGAAATGTTCTTTAACGCTTTTCTCAGTTTAAATTTACCAACCATCCCTTTCAGAAGCTCAGACTGACCGGATAATTCCTCACTGGCCGCTGCGCTTTGTTCCGCTGTTGCAGAGTTGTTCTGAACGACCTGGGATACCTGTTCGATTCCTCTGTTTACCTGCGCAATTGCTGATGCCTGCTCGTTGGAGGCCGATGCGATGCCGCCTATCAGTGTGGCAGCCTTTTCTATTCCTGTTACGATTTCATTCAAGGCTGATGCAGTGTCATTTGCAATCTTAGTTCCCATCTGCACCTTGCTGATGGAGCCTTCGATCAGATCCGTTGTGTCCTTGGCTGCTTCAGCGCTTCTTGCCGCAAGGCTTCTGACTTCTTCAGCCACAACTGCAAATCCTTTACCGTGCTGACCTGCCCTTGCCGCTTCTACCGCTGCATTTAAAGCAAGAATATTGGTCTGGAAAGCAATATCATCGATAACCTTGATAATCTTGGAAATATTGGTTGATGATTCACTGATATCATCCATGGACTTCAACATCTCCTTCATCTGATTATTACCTGTTTCTGCGTTATGTTTTGCACTCGTTGCAAGATCACTGGCCTGATTTGCGTTGATTGCGTTCTGCTTTGTCTGAGATGCAATTTCGCCGATAGAGGCTGTCAACTCTTCAATTGAGCTGGCCTGTTCGGTTGAACCCTGTGACAATGCCTGGCTTCCGTCGGATACCTGTTTTGATCCTGAGGATACCTGCTCTGATGCTTCGTTAATGTCTCCCATAACTGTATTCAAAGAATCAATGATCACATTTATTGAATTCGATATATGTATGTAATCTCCTTGATATTCTTTTATGTGTTCCAAAGCTAAATTACCATCAGCAATCTGACCTATCGTACTGGAGATTTCAGTTATAACACCATTCAATCGGTATACAGTCTCATTAACAGCCTTGGCAAGAACATCAAATTCTCCCTGATAGGATCCGTTAACAGAAACCTGCAGCTTACCTTTGGATATTTCATTCATCACCCCAGTAACTTCTTTTAATGGATTTGCAACTTCCTCAAGAATGTGATTCATTCCATCCATCAGATTTTTCCATTCCCCCCTGAAATTTGTTGAATCTGATTTGGTATCCAGCTTGCCTTCTATTGCAGCATTTGTTAACACCGTTGCTTCGTTAACAAGAGATTGAATATTTCTAATTAAAATAATCATTGCCGGGATGAGGGTGTCGTTTTCACTTCTTCTGCCAATGGCTTGAAGCGCTTGCAGGTCACTTAAATCTCCTAAAGCAATATTGTTCAGGATTTTTATAGTATGCTGAACTCGATCAGATACGGAATTGATGGATACTGCAATATCAGCGTAAATGCCTAAGTAAGAGCCTTCAACGTTTTTTGTATAATCGTTGTTGCTCATATGCTCAAGGATAACTTTACCCTCAGCCAAACCACCAAGGCCGCCGATGCAGGAATTGATACTGTCCTTGATTTCGTTGAAGTCACCGTAATAGGTATCCGTAATAACCGGTGGAATTACACCTTTGCTGATTTGTTCCAAATTCTTTGCCATAATATTGATCGGAGCAACGAAGGCCTCAATCAAGTGATTGACTCCTTTAACAAGCTCTCCCCAGCTGCCGTTGAATCCTGCAGGATTCCCGCGCAGATCCAGCTTGCCTTCCTGAACTGCCGCTGTGATTTTTGATGTTTCCTTGATCAGGCCATCCATTACGTCGATACAGTTATTGATATTATTCTTAATCTCGTTGAAGTCACCAAGATATGTTTCCGTAATTTTAGGAGGAATGTGTCCCTGGCCGATTCGTTCAATATACTCTGCTGTTAAATTAATCGGAACAACAAGGGCATCAATTAAACCATTGATGCCGGTAACCAGATTACCCCAGGAACCAGTATAAGAATCCCCATTTCCTCTGACATCGAGCTTTCCTTCAGTAACGGACTTTATCAGGATCTGCACTTCTTCGTCTATATTTCTAATGGTATCCACCATATTTTTCAACGCAGGTGTGATTTCATCCTTTTCATCACCTAAGGTGATTTCCATGGTTACATCACCTTCTGAAATTCTTCTCATTGTCTCAATTACATTAGTCTGTATATTATCTGCGAATAGGTCCATTGTCCGTGCCATATGACCTATTTCATCTTTCGTATTTTGGTTAAGCCGTTCTCCAAAATGCCCTTTGCTCATCTCATCAATCATGTAAACGGCTTTTTTAACTGGTTTTGTGATAGACCTTGAGATAATAATTCCGATCAATATTGAAAGAAAGATAACAATAATTATTATCGCTGTTGTAACGAATATAGTATGATCCGCTTGTAGCGTATTTGCATCCGACTTTGCCTTTGCTTCTTTTATCATATCGGACATGATTTCTTCAAGCAGATCCTGCTCTGCTCTGGAAGCTATGCCGGTGCTCCCGGTTTCAGCTAACATCGCAGATGCTTCTGCATCCTTATTTTGTTTCGCAAGCGTAATAACCTTGTCCAGTTCTTTGCTATAAGCAGCTCTCGCTTCTACAAAAGCATTATAATCATCTCGCATTTCACCTGGAAGAGATACGGATCCGTATGCTTTCGTTAACTTATCAATATTGCTTTCCCTGTCATTGATTTTATCGATATAGGCCTGAATCTCTTCCGGTGCCTGTGCATCAATCATGTCTCTTGAATTTACTCTTGTTCTTTGAAATTCTGTAGAAATCATTCCCACCTTGGCTAAAGGTACGGCTTTATCCATATATAACTGCGTGTCAGAGTTATCAAGGATTTTTAAATTAGTTATCGCATAAATTCCCATGGCTCCGCTGATCAATGCAACTAAAATAAAACCTGCTAATATTTTTGGGCCAATCTTCATATTTGTATACCAATTCATATGCTCTCTCCTTTAACTAGATGATACTACAACTTGATAATTTTAATTCTTCTAAATCATTTTCTTCAATAAAAAAAGCTATGTGTACCAAAATATACTAATACATTATTTGACACATTGCAACAATGTTAGACAGATATCGACAAAAAATCGATCAATCACTTTTTCATTTATATTAAGGTAATAGAAGTCATAACCGTTGCAGCCAGGTGACAATGTAATTTATTTGATAATATACTATATAAATTTAAAAATGGGGGATGTAAAATGATTTTTATAAAAAAACATACAGATGCAAATGTTTCATTAGGACAGATGAACTTTATATTTAATGAGAGAATGCTCTTGAGAGATTTGGCTACTTGGATTAGAGCTTACTTAGTGAGTACATATGATGGGTTAGGTAATCAGGAAGCTGTAAAGGAAAGATTATATAGACTGCCAATAGAATATAATGAAATTTTCAAATTATTTTTTGGAGACCAAATTGCAAACAAATATACTGATCTATTATTTGCTTCCTTTACAATGTTGGAATCTTTCATTACGGCAGAAAAGAATGATGATGCTGATGCAGCAAATGAATATATAAAGCAGATATATGAAAATGCAGATCAGAGGGCTGATTTTCTTTCGCAAATAAATCCATTTTGGCAGGCAAGTGAATGGAAACCTTTAATGTATGACTTTATTCGTTTGACTATTGATGAATCAACGTCATTTTTAACAAAAGATTATAATAGAAACATAAGCACATTTGACAGGATTTTGTCCCTTTCAACGAAAATGGGCGATTATTATTCAGACGGTTTATATAAATATATTACTTACAGTAACGGACAGCCATTAATACCGAAACAATGGTGTTGAACAAAGGTACTCAATACGATTAAGTTTCAACGAATAAAAAGTACTAGTAAAATATTTACAAATAACATACAATATTTATATACTGTTACTGTTTGGCTGAACCCAGCGAGGAAATATTATGAAATTAAAGTACATTCCGACCCCGATATTTACTTTGATCAACGGCAAGTTCAGCGAGGCCAATGATGCGTTTACAGTGCTTACGGGATATACAAAAGAAGAATTGATTGGAGAAAAATTCCGGAAGATCGGAGCGCCGGAGTTTGATAATCTGCTAAAGAATTTGAACGGCATAGATGATCATCCTATTGCCGCTGAGGTTAAAGTTATAAGAAAAGATGGGGGAGATTGCTGGATCCATTTAACTATATACGGGATGAAAGTCGATGCGGCCAAACATATATGGGGATTTGCCTATGACATTACACGGTATAAGAATGTAATAGACAAATTAGAGATCATGGAAGCCCAATATGAAGATATTTTGGACAGCATGGATGAAGAGGTTTCCAGGGAGGACCCCAACGGCAGAGTATTATACGTTAATAATGCGTTCTGCAGATTTTACGGGACATCAAAAGGAGAGGTTATCGGCACGATCGGAACGGATCTGGTTCTTCCCGAAGACCGTTGGAAATATGACTTGATCAGGGAATTGACGCCCGAAGATCCGTTTTATAAATTTGATTGCAGGGTGTGGAATGCGGAAGGCAAGATCTGCTGGGTTCAGTGTACCGTAAGAGCCTTTTTTAATCAAAATGGACAGTTTGTCGAATATCAGGAAGTTGGCAGAGATGTCACCGAAATTAAAAACAAGCAGGAAGCCATAGCCCTGATAAAAGAGCAGCTTGAATCAGACGTTGCAGAGAAAACCAGAGAATTGACGGAAACGAACAAGCAGCTCAGAATGCTCAGCGGCTATCTGAATAATATTCTGCAAAATATTTCGGAAGGCGTGGCTGTAATAGACGAAAACGGAAATTGTGAGAGAACAAATTGGCTCCTCGAAAAAACATGGGGGGATTTGCTGCCGGAACTGATGGATTATTTTGGAAAAATGGTTGCTGAAAATCCGCAGTCCCCATTACATAAATTGATAATTGAAAAAGAAGCATTCAGCGACCAGGAAATTTTCACAAGCGGGAAAGACAGGGATATCCATTGCATGATATCAGGCACTCCGCTTTCGGATGGAGACGACGGACTGAGAAAAGGTGTAGTGATTATACGCGACATGGCGGAGGTCCACCAACTGGTAAACAGAATCAGTGGTTTCCGAGCAGAATTTACATTTGATGATATTATTACAAAATCACCGTTAATGCTGGACGTAATAAACTATGCGAAAAGCATAGCCGACAATAAAATGAACGTAATGATCGAGGGTGAAAGCGGGACCGGTAAGGAACTGTTCGCACAGTCGATCCATAATGCCAGCAAAAGAAGAAGGGCACCGTTTATTGCAGTTAACTGCGGCGCATTTCCAAATGAATTGGTTGGCTCCGAGCTTTTCGGCTATGCAGAAGGATCTTTTACAGGAGCGGTGAAAGGCGGAAAACCGGGAAAATTTGAACTTGCCTCCGGCGGGACGCTATTCCTGGATGAAATAGGCGATATGCCTTTGCCCCAGCAAGCGACGCTGCTCAGGGTATTGCAGGAGAAAAAAATCACGAGAATAGGCGGGAACAAAGAGATCACGATTGACGTTAGAGTAATATGTGCCACAAATAAAGATCTGTATAAGGAAATGGAAAAGGGCAGTTTCAGACAGGATCTGTATTACAGATTAAATGTGATCTGCCTTAAAATTCCCGCGCTAAGAGACAGAACTGAAGATATTTCGCTTCTGGCAGAGTACTTTGCCAACGAAAAGAAAATGAAAGACAGCAGCAAGAAAAGATTCCGGGAAAGTATCCTCAAAGATCTTGAGACATATTCCTGGCCTGGTAATGTGCGCGAACTGCAGAATTTGGTAATGCGGTCGATTTACTCCGCACAGAATGAGAATCCCGCATGGGAGCCGGAGAATGGAAACCCTACTGAAAGCAAGTCTGTTATGAACGAAGTGCACCTCGAAAATGCAGACGGGCATTCACTGGAACTATTTGATTTGAGCCAATTGAGAAAAGAAACGTTGAACTCACTGGAAGAGAAGGAAAAGCAATACATCGAGAATTTGATCAAGCTATTCGATAACAACCTAAGCATGGTTGCCAGAAAAATGAACGTATCAAGAAATACGTTATATCGAAAGCTCGATAAGTATCAATTAAAATAATGTCACATGAACAAAACAAAAACTGTGCCACGTCTGGTACAGTTTTTGTTATTGGGGCTGGAAACCGGACGGAAAGAAACAGATAGGCAAGAACTGATCATTGAAATGCCAACATTTCCTTTAAGCAAAAACATACTTTAAAATTTGGCATAGGATTTGCGCTATTGAAATATTGTAGTTTAAGACATAGACAATAACAATAAATTCGGAAAGGAGAAAAATATGTCGGAAGAGATGGATAAGCAGGCATTATTGGATGAGGCATTTGATTCGATTATTGAAGCTGATGAACTCAGAGCAATGGAAGTGATTACAAAAGCGGAAGCCAGCGGTTTCAGCCTCGAGGAACTTTTAAGAGATGGGTTCAGCACTGCTATGAGAGAATTGGGAGACAGATTTGCATCAGGAGAGGTTTTCCTCCCTGAATTGATCTTTACCAGTGAGGTGATGAAGAATGTTGCAGCAACGATAGATTCGAAACTCGATACCGGTGAAGTGAAAAAGAAGGGTGTCATGGTGATCGGAACCGTGGCGGGAGACGTCCATGATATTGGCAAAGGCATCGTGGCTTCACTTGTCAAGACTAGCGGAGTCCAAGTCTATGACCTCGGCAGAGAAGTCCCGGCAGAAGAATTTGTTGCCAAAGCAATAGAATATAATGCAGACTTCATCGGCAGCAGTGCTCTGCTTACTACTACTATGACTGAACAAAAGAGAATCGAAGAATTACTTGAGGCAGAAGGAATTAAATCAGAGTTTAAGACTATCGTAGGCGGCGCACCCGTGACTCAGAGATGGGCCGATAAGATCGGCGCAAATCAGTATTGCGAAGACGCAAGCGATACCGTAAATTATGTGGTCAAAATCTTAAATACTGAAACAAAAATGATATAGGAGAGGTGATTCTGTTTGGAGAAATATTTTACCCGAATGGGTGATGGCGAAGGGATATGGATGACTAAGGAAGAAATCAAAGAAGATGTCCTCAAAGGAATGGAGACTGCGGTTTTGAAAGGAAAGTCCCAACCGCTTGAATCCGACGAAATTGATCGGCTAATTGAAATTCTGACGATGCCGGAAAAGAATGTCAGCGTAGAAAGAGGGCATGAAGGCATAACAACCTTTGACGCAGGAACCCTAAAACTGTGTGTGAGACAGGCGATTCCCATTGACAGATCCACAGCAGTTCTGATTCATGAACGAGTCCTATGTTCGGAAACAATGGAATTATGTAATACGGACTATAGCTATAAAGCAATAAAAAACATCGCAGCAGAAGAAGCAATGGCTATGGAACATGCTCAGATGAGCTGCATTTTGCCACTATTCTACGGAGCTATGCCAAACATGGGGCTTTATACCAAGCCGGACGGGCCAGTGGATAACTGGTCTGAACTTCTTCCTTCGGGTCAGATCAAGGAAGCCATGACAGCCCAGGAAGAAGCAGCGAAGTTATGCATAAAAGACATGATTTACGTCGGATCGGCGCTGGCTGAGGCCGGTGCTTGCGGTATACAATTTGATACATCAGGCGCTAGCGGAGACGCAGACGCTTTTGCAGCATTATCAGCAGCAAAGGTCCTGTCAGAAAAGTATCCTGATCTTAGCATCATCATAGGGATGGCAAATGAGTTTAACCTGGGAATGCACGGGAAACTGACCTTCGAAGGAGAACGGCTTGCAGGTCAATATCCTGCAAAGCAGGTAAAATCGGCTGAAGCGGCAGGCGCACATAATTTTGGCGTTGTCATTAATACCAACAGCAGCAGGTCTTTCGCATGGAATCTGGCGAGATCCCTTACCTATGTAAAAGAAGCGACGCGAGTGGCAGAAATACCTGTTATTGTTAACGTGGGTATGGGCGTTGGAGGAATTCCGCTGACAAATACTTCGCCTACGGATGCAACAACAAGAGTGGCTAAAACGATGCTTGAGCTCGGTAAAGCAGACGGTTTGTAGATTGGCCACGGAGATTTATTCGGTATGGCAGTAATGCACGAAATGGCCGCCGGAATGGGAGGGATACGAACTGCAGGAGATCTTGTGGCACGTATGGTCATGAAGGGCATGAAGATAGGTCCTGCCAAGGAATATGTTGCAAATAAACTGGGCTGCAGTATTTTTGATCTGACAGACTCTGCTAAAATGAAAGAGATCAGGGAATCTCTGGATATTGGCACGATTCTTGACAGACCGCAAGCCAGCTATGGTATGGCAGCAAAAATAAAAATCGCAGAATTGCTGGATATAAAAATTCCATGTGTGGAGCTTTTTAAGAAAAAAATAGGAATATAAAATACAAAGCCAATATAGTATCTACTATTCTACATAAATACAGGTAAAGCATAGCAATGCGAATAAATGAGGAGAGGTTGTTATATGGATTATGGTTTTTGGGCGGTTGTTCCGCCATTGCTTACTATTGTCTTGGCAATCATCACAAAAGAAGTGCTGCTGTCCCTTTTTATCGGTGTTTTCACCGGATGCATGATCCTTACAAGTTGGAACCCGATTAATTCTATACAAAAGATGGTTGAAATCTTCGTCGGTACCTATGACAAAAACGGAATTTTTACTCCCGGAGCTGTCACCGACCCATGGAATATGATGGTGCTCATGATCATCATACTTCTCGGAGGCCTCATCGGTCTCATGGTCCGTTCCGGCGGATCGGCGGCATTCGGTGCACTGCTCGGTTCAAAGATCAAGTCGAGAAAAGGCGCACAGGGCACAACCTGGCTCATCGGCATGATCATCTTCTTCGATGATTATTTCAACGCTCTGACAAATGGAGCAATCATGCGTCCTATTTCCGACAGCTACGGTGTTTCCAGAGAAAAGCTATCCTATATTCTAGACTCTACTGCGGTAGGAATCTGCCTCGTAGTACCCCTTTCAAGCTGGGTGGCGTTCATTTGCTCACTGATTGGAGATTCCTATGCGAGGGCGGGTATCTCTGGAGATCCGTTCCGGGTTTTCCTCACTGCGATTCCTTATAATTACTACGCATGGCTCGCCATCCTTATGGTACTGGTGGTCGTATACTTCAATCTGGATTTCGGTCCCATGGCAAAGGCAGAGAAACGGACTATGGAAACCGGAAAACTGTGCGATAAAACGTTTAGCGGAGGCGGTGCGGACGAAGACGATTATTCCACAATTGAACAGGCAAAGGGGAAGCCTGTCGACTTGTTGGCTCCTATCCTGCTGCTCATTGTCTGCGCATTTATCTTCATGCTGTTCACCGGAGGGTTCTTTGAACATTGGAATCTGCTGGAAGCTGTTAACAACATGGATGGAATGCTGGCGATTACGTATTCTTTCGGCGTGTCGGTAGTATTTGCCATCCTCTTTTACGCGATTAGAGGACTTTCAAAAATAACGGAATCAATCGCTGCATTTGTTACCGGCACGAAAGCCATCGTTTACGTGCTGATGCTTCTGGCCTTTGCGTGGGCGATTGGCGGCGTAGGTGAAGAACTGGATACTGCAGGTTATATGGTGCAGATATTTCAAGGTAACATTCCTGCCTTCCTGACACCGGTGTTCATTTTCATCATCGCCTGCGTCATGACGTTCTCCACGGGCGCAACTTGGGGCACATACGCAATTATGATCCCGCTGGCTGTTCCGCTGGGTGTGGCCATGGATGTCAGCGTGCTGGCCTGCGTCACTGCAGTCATCGGCGGCGGCGGTTTTGGAAATCATTGTTCTCCGCTGGCGGACACCGCAATTCTATCTTCCGCTGCGGCCAATATCCGTCACACAGACCACATCAAGACGCAGATTCCTTATTCGGTCACGTGTGCGCTTGTCGCCTGTGTAGGATATATTATTTCCGGATTTGTAGACAACTGGTACGTTCCGTTGATCGTCGTTTTGGGGTTGTTTATCGTTGTCGTATTTATTTTAAACAAGTTGTTCGGTCAATCCAGGTATACGATAGATGATGCAGGGGAAGAGGCTAAGGAGTCAAATTGAGGAAGGTGCTTGATCTGGTAAAACAAAGACCTTAAATATAATATATAAAGATTATGACTCTTCAGTATACATATATTGAAGAGTCTTTTTATAGTGGCATCAAATTTGCAATAAATTTGCAATAAAGTTGATAAGGATTTTAATATAGGAGAAAAAGATGATAGATTTTGAATTTTCATTTCCTACAACAGTTTACTTTTGAAAGGATACACATATCAAAATTGGAAAATTAGCTAGTAAGATTGGAAAAAGAGCTTTAATCCATTTTGGGAGTGATAATAAAATTAAAGATTTTATAGAATTCATAAACATTAAATATGAAATTAAACTTGATATTAATGAAGTTTTTTCTGAACCTATATATTCGAATGACATAGAACGCAAATTAAATCTCCTTAAAAAACTTCAAGGAGAAAGTGCTGTATCACTTAGACAACTTGAAGATGCATTTCCTTTTCAAACTAAATATTTAAAAAAAGATCTAAATGAAATAGCTACTGAAGGCATTGATTTTATGGGTCAAAAAATAAAGATATCTACAGAATTTGATAATAATAATAAACAATCATACTTTTCAACAGTTTATCCTATTTTCCTTCCGCTTAATATGCATGAGATTTACTGCCTGACAGTAGGTCTTAAAGAAGAAGAAGAAAATAGCCCATATAAACCTGTTTTTAATAAAATAGCTGATTGTATTTATACACAATTATCTGAGTATGGTAAATGTGTAATTAATAAATCTCTTGAGCAAGAAAACAATAAAGATATATATTTTAATACAAATCACAATATATCTGAAAAAGATATAGACCAATGTAAACAGAGTATACATCAAGCTTTAATATTATTTGAAAAAAATGGAATGGATGGGATGATAACTCTTAAGGATGGAAAAATATTAGCATTTGCACATTTGAGACTTTGCATTAATTCAAATAGCGGAGTTATATTAAATTTGGGTAAGGACTTGATAAAAGTTGATATTCAAAATATTAGTAAAATAGAAGGTAACGGATATAAATTCCCATGGTAGAGTAGAATAGATTTCAGTCGATCATTAAGGAGAAATCACCCAAAATATAATGATTGTTTTTTAGACTCCGCAGAAAGGATTTTCTGAGGAGTCTACGCCTAGTTTAGAGGATTTTTTGATATATGATGCCCCTTCTTATAAAATGAAGCTTAAATAACTTTTGATGGGCTTTTGCCAATTATTCAACAATTATTCCCCAAAGGCTGACCAAATTGGCGGCCTGAATGGCGTTAATCCTAATTCCTCGCAGTTCAATAGGAGGGCTTGACACTGTTGGTGCTGCAAACTCGTTTTCTGTAAAATTGATGCCGGACAACATAGTTTTGAAAAAATTGTTTTTTACAAAGCGTGTATTCTTTGCTTCAAAGTTTTTCAGGTTAGCTTCGGTAATTGACACCTCGGTGAAATCCACATCAATCAGAGCAACATTAGTCAATTTAGTTTTATCAAAGTAAGAATACTGCCAATTTGAACTTTGCATCAGTGTCTGCTTAAAAGTCGCACCACTCATATTACAGCCGATGCATTTACAGGAAATGAACTGACATCTTTCAAAGTAGGCATCAAGGAAACTGTTGCCTGAAAAATTGCAATCTTTGAAAACCACATCAACAAAACTACCTTTTTCAAATTCACAGTCAAGGAAGGTAGAGCTTTGAAAGGTACTTTGTTTGATTTCAATTCTGCTAAAATTCTGACCTTCGATATGCTGCCCTAAGAGTTTTATCTGAAGGATTGGCATCTCTTCATCTGAATAATACTGTGCATATGATAAGAAATCCTCTATAAGATCCAGAACCTCTGGAATTTTTGAACCTATAATTCGTTTCGCTTTATCTTTGCTCAATTCAAAATTCTCCCTAAAAAAGCTAATATAATATGATAATACTCTTCTGGGGCCATGTTATCAAGCTTTTGACAAGGTCGTGGTATGGGGGATGGTCTGGCGAAAAGAATTTACATATGTAATACTGAAAAAAGGGTATTTAACACTGTAAATATCATTAGATTGGAGTGTTAACAATCACTCGAAGGTTTTAAACAATGATCTAGTTGGGAGAATTTACCGTGAATAAAAATGAAAAAAATTAGAAAAGATCCTTGACATATACGAGCTAAAATGGTAAGTTATAAAAGTTCCCCTTCTGAGGGCGGAACAACAGGGGTTAGATAAACCCCGTCGTCGTGAAAATTCAACAACTTAAAAGTTTAGAATTTCTGACGAAGGACATTCTAGCATTCATCTTTGGTGAACGCAGGACAAGTCCACTGTACCTTGAAAACTCCATAGTGCAGAAATTTAGTCAAAGAGATCTTAGCTGATCTCAGAAAACTAAATGTACAAATACAATCAGCAATGATTGGTAAGACAAAGTTCAAACTTGTTTGAATGAGTCAACGTACAATTTCTTAAAAAAAACAACAATAATTCTGCGATATATGTTTGACATATATTAAAGAAAAAAAGCGAAGCGCAACGCGTTTCAGCTTGAGTCTTAAAAAGATTCAAACTTGATTTAATTCTTCGAAAGAAGATTAGATACCATTTAAATAAGAGTTTGATCCTGGCTCAGGATGAACGCTGGCGGCGTGCCTAACACATGCAAGTCGAGCGGTATATATTGGAACGAGATTTCGGTTGAGTGAAGATATAGAGAGCGGCGGACGGGTGAGTAACGCGTAGGCAACCTGCCCCATACAGAGGGATAGCCTCGGGAAACCGGGATTAAAACCTCATAATGCGAGAGATCCACATGAATCTTTCGCCAAAGATTTATCGGTATGGGATGGGCCTGCGTCTGATTAGCTAGTTGGTGGGGTAACGGCCTACCAAGGCAGCGATCAGTAGCCGACCTGAGAGGGTAATCGGCCACATTGGAACTGAGACACGGTCCAAACTCCTACGGGAGGCAGCAGTGGGGAATATTGCACAATGGGCGAAAGCCTGATGCAGCAACGCCGCGTGAGCGATGAAGGCCTTTGGGTCGTAAAGCTCTGTCCTTGGGGAAGAAAAAAATGACGGTACCCTTGGAGGAAGCCCCGGCTAACTACGTGCCAGCAGCCGCGGTAATACGTAGGGGGCAAGCGTTATCCGGAATTATTGGGCGTAAAGAGTGCGTAGGTGGTTTTGTAAGCGCAGGGTGAAAGGCTATGGCTCAACCATAGTAAGCCTTGCGAACTGTAAGACTTGAGTGCAGGAGAGGAAAGCGGAATTCCTAGTGTAGCGGTGAAATGCGTAGATATTAGGAGGAACACCAGTGGCGAAGGCGGCTTTCTGGACTGTAACTGACACTGAGGCACGAAAGCGTGGGGAGCAAACAGGATTAGATACCCTGGTAGTCCACGCCGTAAACGATGAGCACTAGGTGTCGGGGTCGCAAGGCTTCGGTGCCGCAGTTAACGCATTAAGTGCTCCGCCTGGGGAGTACGCACGCAAGTGTGAAACTCAAAGGAATTGACGGGGACCCGCACAAGCAGCGGAGCATGTGGTTTAATTCGAAGCAACGCGAAGAACCTTACCAGGACTTGACATCCCTCTGACAGTCCCTTAATGGGGATCTCCCTTCGGGGCAGAGGAGACAGGTGGTGCATGGTTGTCGTCAGCTCGTGTCGTGAGATGTTGGGTTAAGTCCCGCAACGAGCGCAACCCTTGTCATTAGTTGCCAGCAGTTCGGCTGGGCACTCTAGTGAGACTGCCGGGGATAACTCGGAGGAAGGTGGGGATGACGTCAAATCATCATGCCCCTTATGTTCTGGGCTACACACGTGCTACAATGGCTGGTACAAAGAGACGCAAGACCGCGAGGTGGAGCAAATCTCAAAAACCAATCTCAGTTCGGATTGTAGGCTGCAACTCGCCTACATGAAGTGGAGTTGCTAGTAATCGCGAATCAGAATGTCGCGGTGAATACGTTCCCGGGTCTTGTACACACCGCCCGTCACACCATGGAAGTTTGGGGGCGCCCGAAGTTGGCCAATTAATAGGTTACCTAAGGCGAAATTCATGACTGGGGTGAAGTCGTAACAAGGTAGCCGTATCGGAAGGTGCGGCTGGATCACCTCCTTTCTAAGGAGACTTAAATTTCTGCACTATGAGTTTATATATCTGGGCTTGTAGCTCAGGTGGTTAGAGCGCACGCCTGATAAGCGTGAGGTCGGAGGTTCGAGTCCTCCCAAGCCCACCACTTTGCATACTTGTTATGCAAAAAAACTGAAACAAGTCAATGTACCTTGAAAACTGAACAATGCAAAATATAACAAATTAACAACGAAATCGAAGTGCACTTGTCTGCATTTGTGAAGCAAATGCTAGAATGTGCTTCGTCAGGAATCCACAAATCTTTGATTTGTAGAATTCTACGGCGCAGTACACGCAGATACAGATAAGGCAAAAAGTTAAAAACTAGTTGTAATTTAAGGTTTAAGTCTTAGATTATGACAAACACAAAGTCTTAAAGACAATGTGAGGGTTTTAACTACAATTTCAAATTAATTTACCGAGAAACCAGAAAAATTACGAGTTAATTAACAAGTAATAAAATTAGTTACCAAACGCTGGTAACAAATTCACTTAGGTCAAGTGAAGAAGAGCATAAGGTGAATGCCTTGGCACTAGGAGCCGAAGAAGGACGTGGCAAGCTGCGATAAGCTGCGGGCAGGAGCAAACATCCGCCGATCCGCAGATTTCCGAATGAGGAAACTCACTTACGGTAATGCGTAAGTACCCTGTACTGAATTCATAGGTACAGAGGAGGTAACCCGGGGAACTGAAACATCTAAGTACCCGGAGGAAGAGAAAGAAACATCGATTCCCCAAGTAGCGGCGAGCGAACGGGGAAGAGCCCAAACCGTGTTTACACGGGGTTGTGGACCACTCATAACATGAAGCGTCTATAGTCGAAGCGATCTGGAAAGATCAGCCACAGAGGGTAAAAGCCCCGTAGGCGAAATGGACTAATCATAGAGTGGCACCAGAGTACCACCAGGCACGTGAAACCTGGTGGGAAGCAGGGGGGCCCACCCCCCAAGGCTAAATACTACCTAGTGACCGATAGAGAATAGTACCGTGAGGGAAAGGTGAAAAGAACCCCGGGAGGGGAGTGAAATAGAACCTGAAACCTTATGCTTACAAGCAAAGGGAGCGCAAGTGACCTTGTACTTTTTGTAGAACGGGCCAACGAGTTATGGTATGTAGCAAGGTTAAGGTGTTAAGCACCGGAGCCGTAGCGAAAGCGAGTCTGAATAGGGCGTCAAGTTGCATGCTGTAGACCCGAAACCGGGTGACCTATCCATGTGCAGGTTGAAGCGAGAGTAAAATCTCGTGGAGGACCGAACTCATGTCTGTTGAAAAAGGCTGGGATGACGTGTGGATAGCGGTGAAATTCCAATCGAACCCGGATATAGCTGGTTCTCCTCGAAATAGCTTTAGGGCTAGCCTCAGTTAAGAGATACTCGGAGGTAGAGCACTGAATGTTCTAGGGGCCTTCACCGGTTACCGAAAACTATCAAACTCCGAATGCCGAGATATTGTTTACTGGGAGTCAGACTGTGTGAGATAAGTTTCATAGTCGAAAGGGAAACAGCCCAGACCAACAGCTAAGGTCCCAAAATGTAAGTTAAGTGGAAAAGGATGTGGAGCTGCATAGACAACTAGGATGTTGGCTTAGAAGCAGCCACTCATTTAAAGAGTGCGTAATAGCTCACTAGTCGAGTGGCTCTGCGCCGAAGATAAACGGGGCTAAAACTTACTACCGAAGCTTTGGAATGATTCTAACGGATCATTGGTAGAGGAGCATCGTATGCGGGCAGAAGCTTAATCGTAAGGTTAGGTGGACTGCATACGAGAGAGAATGTTGGCATGAGTAGCGTAAGGCAGGTGAGAATCCTGCCCACCGAAAATCTAAGGTTTCCTGAGGAAGGTTCGTCCACTCAGGGTAAGTCGGGACCTAAGCCGAGAGCGAACGCTGTAGGCGATGGACAACTGGTTGAGATTCCAGTACCACCGAAAATCGTTTGAGCGATGTGGGGACACAGAAGGATAAGCTGAGCGCACCGTTGGTTGAGTGCGTCTAAGCGTCGAGGGAGATCTGGCAGGCAAATCCGCCGGATCAATTCTGAGGCGTGATGGGGAGGGAAATTTTAGTACCGAAGCAGCTGATTTCACACTGTCAAGAAAAGCCGCTAGCGAGATTGTAGGTGCCCGTACCGCAAACCGACACAGGTAGATGAGGAGAGAATCCTAAGGTGAGCGAGAGAACTATTGTTAAGGAACTCGGCAAAATAACCCCGTAACTTCGGGAGAAGGGGTGCCAGCGCAAGCTGGCCGCAGTGAAAAGGCCCAGGCGACTGTTTACCAAAAACACAGGTCTCTGCTAAAGCGAAAGCTGATGTATAGGGGCTGACGCCTGCCCGGTGCTGGAAGGTTAAGGGGATCACTTAGC
>Ga0183099_1000935_pt1 | contig 18390 bp, 16 predicted proteins | sample Biomet1_FD_127788 | JGI IMG/M metagenome (GOLD analysis project Ga0183099, IMG submission 127788) | Microbial communities from bioreactor (seeded with anoxic lake sediment) at LBNL, California, USA - Biofuel metagenome 1 | ecosystem: Engineered > Bioreactor > Anaerobic > Unclassified ... | reverse complement strand
GGATCAAACGACGCAAAATGTAGCCACGGCCTTCATTGGACGGCAAGGCACGGTCCCCGATCGCAAAACTGACGGCGCGGACATGATCGGCGATGACTTTGAAAGAGATATCCAATGTTTTGTTTTCGCCGTACTTCTTGCCGTCGCTCAACGGACATGATCGGCGATGACTTTGAAAGAGATATCCAATGTTTTGTTTTCGCCGTACTTCTTGCCGTCGCTCAACGTCTCGATTTTTTTTATGATTGGCATGAACAGATCCGTTTCAAAGTTGGTTGGTGTGTTTTGGACTACGCTCGTGACGCGCTCCAGACCCATCCCCGTATCGACGTTCTTGTGCGGTAACGGCTCATAGGTGCCGTCCGGTTTGTGGTTGAATTCAGAGAACACAAGGTTCCAGATTTCAAGGTAGCGTTCATTTTCTCCGCCCGGATACATTTCAGGATCCCCGTCAGGCAAATCCTGGAAGGATGGTCCGCGGTCGTAGAAAATTTCCGTATCCGGTCCGCATGGTCCTGCCCCGATATCCCAAAAATTGTCCGCGATCGGAACGATATGATCTTCCGGCAAACCGACTTTTTCCTGCCAAATGCGTTTCGTATCTGTGTCTTCAGGATAGTAAGTGACATAAAGCAGTTCTGGATCGAACGCCAACCATTTTTCGTCAGTCAGGAATTCCCAAGCCCAAGGGATTGCTTCTTCTTTGAAGTAGTCCCCGATCGAGAAATTCCCCAACATTTCGAATAAAGTATGGTGTCTTGCCGTCACGCCAACATTTTCGATGTCGTTTGTACGGATGCTTTTTTGAGCGTTGGTGATGCGCGGGTTTTCAGGAATCAACGTGCCATCAAAATATTTTTTCAATGTCGCTACGCCTGAATTGATCCATAATAAAGTAGGGTCATTGACCGGTATCAGCGAAGCACTCGGCTCCACTTTTGACCCTTTTGTTGCCCAAAAATCAAGATACATTTGACGGATATCACTGCTTGTAAGATTCTTCATTATTACCTTCCTTTTCTCTTCATTGTTTTTTTGAGTGAACAAAAATAAAAAACATCCCACTGCATACAAGGACGAATCACGCGGTACCACCTTGTTTGCAATGAAATGTTTTGATCATTCATTACCTCTCGGATCCGTTAACGCTGGAAGCGATAGTATTTCTACTATAATTCACGCAAAGGGAGCATAAACGGATGCGTTTCCTTTCACCAAGCGGAAACTCTCTTTTGTTATCCATTTGTATATCCTCTGCTTCAATCAAAAACTAGTATAACCAAAATTACAGCCGCATGCAAGCTGTTCTTCAGAAAAGCGGAACAGGTTACATTTCTATGCGGATGGAACGTCTTGCACAGTAATATCCGGGTGCCAAAGGCTCTTGCTGCTTCTCGTTTAAAGCATCCGCATGGTTTTCATAATAAGTAGCATACGGCAGGAGTTTCTCCAATATATTCTCGGCTTGGATGGATATCCAACCACCCTTTACCAACAACCCGTCTTCGACAAGTTCCGGGCCCCAACCCATGTTCGCAATTTCCAGACCAAACATGTTCTTTTTGTAGAGATGACTGTCTTCCGGTTCAAACAGGTTGCGATGCAACTGATTGCCCCAACGGAAAAGTCTGCGGGTCGATGCCCCGCAGCAATATTCCCACTCATTGCTGGATAAAAGTCCCATGCCATCCTTCTCCAATTGCTTGCGTATCTCTGCATAGGTAGTCTGGCAAGGCGCGAAAACTGTGTATGAATCTAAATCTTCGTTCTGTCTCAGGAAGAAGGAGTCATTTTGAACCAGATGCGCCGGAAAATCCGCAAATACCGAAGATCCAGTTGCGCTCGGCATCAAAGCTTGATGAATGTCCTTTTCGTGTATACTGAACCAATCGCTCTGGCCTTCAAATTTCCCATTTATGACTGCATAATCCCCGACTTTCGTCATGCCCACATAATTCGGACTGACTTCCACCAATAAAGGCGGAATTTCTGTTGTCCGGAGTTGAGACATTTGACTGTTGACCAAATCTTCCAATTCTTCCAAATTATGAATTGGTCCGATTTTCTTCTTCATCCAATGATCGTCATGCAGAAACTCAGCGCCTTGAACCGAAAGCTTAAGACAATTTTCGATGGCAAGGTACATCTCTTTCCTGTCGGAGCTGATATCCAACGGGTCCAGGCCATTGATTCCGCTGTCCCATCCGAGGACTGCCTCCTTGTGCCCAGGCACAAAAACAAACGCCGCTCCGTTGATGTCCACTGTAAATGTCTCGGTCTTGATTCCGCCCATTTGATAATACACCGGCTGGATATTCGCGACAGGCAACAGGGGGTTCACAAAATAACGGACGACACTGCTGGCCAAAACAAGCTTGTGCTCCATCGGAATGTTCTTCCAGTTCGGATTCATCAATTGATCAAATAGTTCCATTATACCACTCTCTTCTTGTAGCTGTATTGGAAAACCAGTAACATGCTTTACTGTCAGTATAGCAGAATATTGATCCGGCGAGTAGCTTATTTCTTTTGCTGAGCCTACCGAATTTGGATGCGACTTTGATCGGAGCATTCTGCGCTGATTGATTTTCTGACAGCTGAAAAGTCCGCAGACAAATTATTCATTGTCTGCGGACTTTTCCCGGATTATTTTTCACTCATGAAAGTTTCCGGCCTTACATCTCCCATGCCGATCATCGGATCGATGCTCCCGTTGGAGATCTGTTCGATCGTCAATTGGTAGACGGGTAATATATTTGGGGACGCATTCTTTTCTGGCTTTTGGGTTGCGGGTTCTGCAGTTGTTTCGGTGATCGGTTCAGCAACTTCAATCCCGGTACCGGGCGCCTTCGCTTCCTTGTCCTTTGCAGACTCTTCCGCAGTGAAGACCTTGTCATTGTTCAGGTTGCGCTCCAGTTTTTCATGCAGCATCGTTTTCCGGATATCGCCAGTGCTTACGACTGCCGTTTCGAAAGCTTCATAATCCCCGCACAAAATCAATTTGCTTTTGCTCCTGGTGATGGCTGTGTAAAGCAGATTGCGGCGCAGCATCCGCCCGTACTGTTTCACCATCGGCAGAATGACCATCGTAAATTCGCTGCCCTGCGATTTATGGATGGAACAACAGTAAGCCAAAACAAACTTATTCCAATTGTTTCGATTGTAAGTGACTTCCACGGTATCGAACAGGATCGTGATCTGGTCGACCTTCTCTTCCGTTTCCTTGGCGAATTGGATGGCAGTGATTTCACCCATATCCCCATTAAAGACATTATTTTCCGGTTGGTTCACCAACTGAAGCACCTTGTCGCCTACCCGATAGACGACATCAAAAAAAGCGACTTCCCGTCTTTTCTTGTTCCCTTTTGGATTGAAGATCTCCTGCATCATCGTATTGATGGCATCAATGCCGGCAGCTCCTTTGTACATCGGCGCCAGAATCTGGATATCCTTTGCAGTGAACCCTTTTGACTTCGCCTTTTCGACGACTTGCCGGATCACCGGCTCGATCTGATGCGTTTGGCAAGGCAGAAACGAGCGGTCCGCTTGATTGTTGCTGAAATCGCGCGGGAGGATGCCGTTCTTGATTTCGTGCGCCAACGGGATGATCGATGAATCGCCGGATTGCCTGAATATCTCATTCAGCTCGACCTGCGGTAACGCTTTGCAGTTCAGAAGATCGAACAACACCTGGCCTGGACCGACTGAAGGCAATTGATCCTTATCCCCCACAAACAGCACTTGCATACCAGGCGGCACCGATTTTAGGAGCCTGTGCATCAGCCACGTATCCACCATCGAAACTTCGTCGATGATCAACAGCTTGCCTTCCAACTCTTGCGTATAAAGTTCTTCGGATTCCTTTTCCTGGCCCGTCAAACCCAGCAAGCGATGGATCGTGCTGCCGGGCAGACCTGTCGTCTCCTGCATCCTTTTTGCGGCACGGCCGGTCGGAGCGGCAAGCAAAATCGGGAAAAGTCCGTCTTTGTAATCCTTAGGGTCTTCCGGCAGATCGTTCAATTCGGAGAACATGCGCACGATCCCTTTGAGAACGGTCGTTTTACCAGTACCGGGTCCACCTGTCAGGATGAAGAACGGTGAAAGCAAAGCTGCTTTTATCGCTTCGATTTGGGAGGCCCCATAGCGGATCTGCAGATTGGATTGCAGATTCTCGATTTCCAGATCCAAATTCACTCCCGGATAAGCAATTTTTGTTTTCCGTTTCAGCAGTCTGTCGATCGATGATGCGATGCCTTCTTCGGCGAAATAAAGGGACGGGATGGCAAAGCGGCTGTGATCCTCGACCACTTTCATGTCCATGACCATTTCCATCAACGCTTCGATTACTGGTGCATCTTCGATAATGAAGCGCCGGCTTTGTTCAAGCAAGTGGATTGTTCGCTCAAGCAAGACGGTCCCATCGACATAGGTATCTCCGTTCGACAGGCAAAGTTCCTGCAGCGTCGCTATCAGGCCGCCTTTCAGACGGCTGCTGTGATCCGGAGCGAAGTTCAACTCCTCCGCCAGCTGATCGGCTTTCTTGAAGCCGATGCCTTCGATATCCTCGAGCAGTCGGTAAGGATTTTCATTTAGGACAGTCAGCGTTTCAGTGCGGTAGAAATGAAAGATATTCGCTGCCTGATTATTGGAGAAGCCATAGTTACCCAATGCGATCAGGATCTTCTCGGTTCCTTGCGTCTGCATCAGTACATCGCGCATCATTTCCCTTTTTTTGGGCGTCATGCCGCTGATGCTTTTCAGAGCTTCCGGGTCATCAAGGATGACGTCGACCGCTTCCTCGCCAAAAGTCTCGACGATTTTTTCAGCTGTCCGTTTACCGATTCCTGGGAAACGTTCCCCCGATAAGAATGCGATCAACCCGTTCTTGGAGGTTGGTTTTTCCTGCTGATAGGAAGTGGCTTGGAATTGGACACCGTATCTTGGGTGCTCCACGACCTCACCGAAAAAGCGGTAAGCTGTATCTTCGGTTATCTGCCCGAAGCTTCCCGTCACAACAATTTCATCCTGCTTTTGCGGGAGATTCGATTCATTGACTGAAATCAGCATGACTTTGTAGAAATTACTCGCGTTTTCAAAGAAAATCGCTTTGATTTCTCCGACGATATAGCCTTGTTCTGTATCCATCCGGATGATCCCCTCCCTTTTTTGACTATTAAGACTTGTTATAAGATTCCTTAAGAACGATACCACAATTCGCGCCCAAATTAAAGAGAGGCCGGAGAAAAAACCGGCCTCTCGCTTATTCTTTTCCTCTAAATATACTGCAGGACACGGTCGGCTTGATATGCCTTGTCGATTGTGCCCCCACCTAAGCATTCCATCCCATCGTAAAACACAACAGCTTGGCCAGGTGTGATGGCACGGACCGGTTCCGCAAATTCTACACGAGCGGTCGTTTGGTCTTCGTTCAGATAGACAGTGACTGCCGTGTCTTGTTGGCGGTAGCGGAATTTAGCCGTACACGTGAAGACGGATGGCTTCTTGCCTTCGGATGTGAAATGGATATCGGTCGCATCAAGGCTGTCCGCATACAGATTCTCATGATGGTAACCTTGGCCCACGTAGAGCGTGTTGGTCGCCAGATCCTTGCCGATAACAAACCATGGATCATCGGATTCTCCGCCCCCGCCAATTCCCAGACCTTTTCTTTGCCCGATTGTATAATACATCAATCCCGCATGCTCACCCATCACATCGCCGCTCAATGTGACCATTTTCCCCGGAATTGCCGGCAGAAAATTCGTCAAGAATTCTTTGAAATTCTTCTCGCCGATGAAACAGATGCCTGTAGAATCTTTTTTCTTCGCTGTCGCCAAGCCTGCTTCTTCAGCAATGCGGCGCACTTCCGGCTTTTTGATTCCGCCCAGCGGAAACATCGTTTTGGATAGTTGCTCTTGTGATAGCTGATTCAGGAAATAGGTTTGGTCCTTGTTGTCGTCCACGCCTCTGAGCAGATGAGCGGTGCCGTCTTCATCACGGACGACTTGCGCATAGTGCCCTGTTGCGACATAATCCGCACCCAGTTCCATCGCATAATCCAAGAAAGCTTTGAATTTGATTTCCTTGTTGCACATGACATCCGGATTCGGCGTCCGGCCCTTCTTATATTCGTCCAGGAAATATTGGAAGACCTTATCCCAGTATTCCTTTTCGAAATTGACGGAATAATAAGGAATGCCGATCTGTTGTGCGACAGCCTGAACATCCTTGTAATCTTCCGTTGCCGTACAGAATCCGAATTCATCCGTATCATCCCAATTCTTCATGAAAATGCCGATGACGTCGTAACCTTGTTCCTTCAAAAGCAATGCTGTGACAGAAGAGTCAACACCACCGCTCATTCCGACCACCACGCGTATTTTTGAATTGTCTTGCATGCCTATCACACCCTTACTTGATTTGTGTATTTTCTCACTTCTTACATTATATAAGTAACATCCGATACAAAGAAACAGTTTACACCATCCTGGCGCATATTTCAAGCTTTCTTGCCTATCCGTAAACAAGCTGACTGTCACATCAGCCTAGCGATAAATATCAGTACAACTTGATGGATGGGATAGTAGGCATACCCGGCCCATTTCGGCAACGGTCTGACTGGGAAAGTGACCGGCAGAAGCAACGGAATGAACGCCAAGGCAGCGAACCCCTGCAATGATGGGAATTGCAGAGCATTCACCAATAAAACCAAACAATTCCCGCTTGTACATTTTTTCCGACAGCACATAGATTGTCCAGCCCATCAAAAAGCCATACAAGCCGTATTCCGTAAACTGGACAAAAAAATGGCCGGCAAGATGAAACGGTAGTCTTTGATCGATAAGGCAAAAAGTGCCAAAGTGAACAGGATATTGAAGACATTCCCTGTTTGGGCAGTTATCGGCATACTGACGAGCCCCGTCACGACAAGCCGCAGCAGATACTTACGGAAATCATGCGTTTCCCTTACCCCTTGCACGGTTGTGTACAAAAAACAAGGGAAAGCGATACGTCCGACAACCCGCAGAAAAAGCAGTGAGGGGAACAGATAGTAGCCGATATGGTCGATCGTCATTGTGAGGATCGCAATCCACTTGATCAGTGCCGTTTTGTTATTGTACACTATTCCGTCACTTCCTTTTTATTCATTTTCATCAAGCTGCAAAATTACTTTCGAAAACAAAGAAAACAAAGCAGAAAACCTTGGAAGGATTTCTGCTTCATCGTTAGGAGCGCCATCGATCAAACTGTATAAGGTTTTGCATCCAGATTCAGATGGGCCAATGCTTGCTCGATGTCTTCGATGATGTCATCCACGTTTTCAAGCCCTACCGAAAAACGGATCAGGCCCGGCGTGATGCCTGCTGCTGTCAGTTGCTCGTCGGTCAGCTGTCTGTGGGTCGAACTTGCAGGATGAAGCACACAAGTCCGGATATCGGCCACATGCACTTCATTGGACGCCAACTTCAGACTGTCCATGAATTTGATGGCATTTTCTCTGCTGCCTTCGATGGAGAGCGAAATGACGCCGCACGTTCCGAGCGGCAAATATTTATTCGCCAATTCGTGGTACTTGTCTCCTTCTAAGCCCGGATAATTCACAAATTCAACTTTTTCGGATTTTTTGAAATATTCAGCGACTTTCAAGGCATTGCTGCAATGTCTGTCCATCCTTACAGGGAGCGTTTCAAGCCCCAGATTCAACAAGAAGGCTGCGTTGGCGGTTGGGTATGCCCCCATATCCCTCATCATTTGTACCCGTGCTTTTGTGATATAAGCAGCGTTCTCAAAACTTTCCGTATAGACGATGCCATGATAGGACTCATCCGGTTCAGTGAATTCGGGGAAATTGCCGTTTTTCCAGTCAAAATTACCGCTGTCGACAATGACCCCGCCCATCTGCACTGCATGGCCATCCATGTATTTCGAAGTGGAATGGACCACGATATCCGCTCCAAACTCAAACGGTCTGCAAAGGTATGGAGTCGGGAACGTGTTGTCCACAATCAACGGCACGTTGTTTTTGTGCGCAATCGCTGCCCATTTTTCGATATCCAGAACTGATAAGGCTGGGTTTGCGATGGTTTCGCCGAATACGGCCTTCGTGTTCGGTTTGAACATTTTTTGTATTTCTTCCTCGGGCAGTTCCTGATCGACAAAGGTGCATTCGATCCCGAAACGCTTCAAGGTTACGGCAAACAGATTGATGGTTCCGCCATAAATGGAGGCGGTGCTGATGAAATGATCGCCTTCCTTCAGGATGTTCATCAAGCTGATCATAGTGGCTGCCTGCCCGGAAGTTGTGCACAAAGCCCCCACGCCACCCTCCATCGCCGCAATTTTCTCTTCCACAGCTGCAACAGTAGGATTTGAGATGCGCGAATACATGTGTCCGGCAGCCGTCAAATCGAATAATTTTCCGATATGTTCCGTCGAGTCATATCTGTAAGTGGTGCTTTGGTAGATCGGGAGCGCGCTTGGCTCTCCGTTCCCTGGGTGGTACCCTTCGTGCAAACATTGTGTTTCGATTCTCATTATTGAACCTCCTCATTAAGATAGCGCTCATAATCTCATATATATTTAACATTTTACCACAATTCCCAAAGGCTTTGTGTAGATATTGAGGCGAAATGGAATGATTCTGAGGAACAAAAAAAGACAGAACGTGTCTGTCTTCCGGACTTGCTATTCTTCGATGAACTGGACTGTTCCAGCTTCAAAGGATTTGATGCGCGCCAATGAATAAACATCCATACCTTGCTCTTCCAAAATTTTTCTGCCTTTTTGGAAGGATTTCTCGATGACGATACCGACACCGGCGATTTCCGCTCCTGCCTGGTTGCAGATTTCCATCAAGCCGTTTGTTGCCTGTCCATTCGCCAAGAAGTCGTCGATGATGAGGACATGATCGTTCTCGTCAAGATATTGTTTGGAAATTGTAATTTCGTTGGTGACATCTTTTGTGAAGGAGTAGACAGTGGCCGAATACAGATTGTCTTTCATCGTCAGACTCTTTTGTTTTCGCGCAAAAACAACCTTCACTCCCAATGCCAATCCTGTGAACACCGCAGGCACGATGCCCGATGTTTCCACAGTCAGAATCTTGGTAATTTTTTTATCGGCGAAATACCGTGCAAATTCATCCCCCAATTGTTGCATCAATACGGGGTCGATCTGATGGTTCAAGAAATTGTCCACCTTCAGCACGTTGTCCCCCAACACGATGCCGTCCTTCAATATGCGCTCTTCAAGCAATTTCATAAAAAAATCCTCCTTCATCACATTTCGTTCTATCTATCAGCCGCTTGCGACAATCGGCTAGCATGACTTATTTCCGTTTACAAATAACAGTAAAACAATACAGATAATCTTCGCTTTTGTCAACCTTCCATAAGGATAATCACCGATTGATACAAGCAACCTCCCTGAAAAGCGAACAAAATTTCATTTCTTTCTATTTTTTATCCGCAGAAAAAAACGAGAAAGATCCAGCATCAGGATCCTTCTCGTTTTAAGTTGTGAAGCTTAGTCTACGTATACTTCGGAATCTTTGTTCATCCACGCATAAAGCAAACCGATGAGCAAGCCGCCGCCGATGTAATTTCCGATCATAGCGAAAAACCAGTTCGTCAGAACGCTGCCGACCGTCATCCCTGGCAAAGCGCCGCCGAATGCGAAAAACGCAAGACTGAAGGAAGAGAAGTTAGCGATAACGTGCTCAAAGCCTAAAAATGCAAAGATGAAGATGATGAAGATGGTCGAGAAAAGTTTGCCGGCGTCATCCTTCATATGGGCGCTCACGAATACAGTCGTATTTACGATGACGTTTGCGAAAATACCCTCGGCTACCATCTGGATAGGCGTTTTGATCAACTTGCCTTCCACTGCATGGAAAAGGAAGTGCTCAGCCGGCAAATCTTGGAAAATGTTCGTGAATGACATAATGAATGATGCGATCGTACCACCGATAAGGTTGAATAGAATACAAGCGAATAAAATTGCTAAAGCCCTTTTTGGTACCAATACCTTGCGATAAATGGCTGCCGTCATGTACATCATGTTGGATGTACCCAATTCTGTGTTCATGTAATTGATCATGACCAAAGACCATGCAAACATGAATGAGTAGAAAAATTTCCCGCTACCGGGCAGCATGTGTTCTGCCTTTTCAGCCACCATCACAGCGATTGATGTCCCCAACGTCAGAAACATACCGGCAAGCATACATCTGATGAAATACTTTACTTGTGAAGTCTCAAATAAGTCTGACTTCTTTAGGGCGCTCTTGTCAACTGTAGTCATGGCTGCGCCTTGATATTTTTGTTCCACTTTCTTCATCTCCCGAATTGTTTGTGCGATTCTGAATAAGTATATCATATTTCATAGGAATTGGAATGAAAAAAACAGCGTTTAATGTAATAATATTAACGCATTTATAGTGTGCAGTGTTTTTTTTGTGCACATGGATCCGAAAGAGTTTTTGATTTTGCCACAAAAAGACCGGTCGTAAGAATTGCTCTTACAGAACCGGTCCTTAGCCATTATCGGACTCTTAAAAGAGTCTGGTCATTCAGTCACTTCAGCCAGGACGCCATTTTCGACCAGACTGTCCAATATATATTCCAACTGCTCTTTCGCAGCCGCCATGGTTGCTTTGCCATAAACATCCACCATCTTCAATCCGTTGCTCGTCGTTGTGGAAACTTTCAAAGTTTTCAGATCGGCAGCGACGACAATCTTCACTTTGATCCCTTGCTTATGCAGCACGCTGTTGTCCAAATCGCGGACCATTTGAAAATTGCCGTTTTTGGTTTCTTCAAAGCCATTGTCGCGCAAAGTGTAGCGCTTCACCTGTTCATTCAATTGAAAGGTTTTGCCGGATCCCTTTAAAGATACATTTTTTTCGAATGCCATTTGCAGTCCTCCAAGATAACGTTTTCTCTATCATAACATACTTTTTTCTTTGTTCAGCCATTCTTGTATTGCTTATTGTGGATACTTTTCAGCAAGGAAATCAATGTGTCTGCCTCATCAGTTGTATTATCCGGTCCGAACGAAATGCGCAGGGATTCCGTTGCACGAGGGTTCCCTTTTCCGTACATGGCTTCCAGAACGTGACTCGGTTCAAGGCTGCCGGCTGTACAGGCCGATCCTGCTGCCAGCATGATTCCTTTTAGATCGCACTGGATCAGCATTTTGTCGGATCTCATACCCGGCAGCCAAAGGTTCAGAATATGGGGAACCCCTTCAGGATAAACGCCATTGCATTCAAATGGGACTCCGCTCTTTTCTAATTCGCTCAGAAAATAATTACCCAGTCCACGTTTTTTGCGGTTGCTCTCTTCCCTTTCGATTTCCATCAGAGCGATGGCCTTGGCAAATCCCCTGATATAAGGCGTATTTTCCGTACCGCCACGGTGGTCGTTTTCCTGACTGCCGCCATGGATGAAATTAGGCAGATGCAGGCTATTTTTGCGGTATAAAAATCCGATACCTTTAGGTCCGTTGATTTTATGCGCGGAAACGGACAACAGATCGATGTGCTGTTGCCTAACATCAATTGTCTCGCTGCCAAATGCCTGAACCGCATCCGTGTGGAAGAGGATGTTCTTCTCCGCTAAAAATGAACCGATTTCGGCAATCGGATTGATGCTGCCCACCTCGTTGTTTGCATACATCAATGAGACCAGGATTGTATCCTCGCGAACCGCATCCATCACGGATTGCAAAGTTACTCTCCCGGTATCGTCAACAGACAGATACGTCACCTCAAAGCCTAGCTCTTCCAGATAATGCATCGGATGCAGGACTGCGTGGTGTTCCGTTGCAGAAGTGATCAGATGTTTGCCTTTCCCTTCCAAAGCCAACGCAGTCGGTATGATTGCGGTATTGTTTGATTCAGTACCGCAGCTTGTGATGATGATGTCAGCCGGATCCGCCTTGACGGATGACGCAAAAATTCTGCGTGCTTGGTCGATATGCTGTCTTGTTCGTCTTCCAAGCGCATAGGTGCTGGAAGGATTCCCGTAATCTTCGATAAGCGATTCCTGAATGACTGCCACAACTTCAGGGCGCACCGGCGTGGTAGCGGCATGGTCGAAATAGATCAATTTGTTACCTTCTTTCTTTCACTTGTCTTTCTAGTTTTCAAAATAACTCTTCAGCCAACGGTACAGGCGCAGTTCGATGTTGGCATCCGTTTCCGGAGTGGGATCCATGGCAGCTGCTTGCTCCTGTTCAAGTAATTTTTTTGTTGCTTCAACATCGACAAGGCAAAAAAATGCATAGGACGCCCTTATTCTGCGGTTCCCGAACCAATGCCTTTTCAACAATGGCTGGGCTTGTATTTGAATGTATTTTTCCTCTGCATCAGCGAGCCGACCGAACAGCACATCACAAAACAAAGATTCCAACATATAAACGGGCCAATAGACCGACTCTTCTACTGGACGGTTGGCTGAAAAAGCCTGCAACAATGAATCGGCTTCTTCAAATTCCAGGCCATCAAGAGCGCGGGCATACGCGACCATGAAGAAGTAGTCGATCAGGAAAGTTTTTTGATACTGAGCATCATTTATACTTTCGAAATAGGTATCCGGCAGGTCCGCAAACGGGACTTTGCCTTCGATAAGCTGTGCCATTTCCAATTGTTGGAACAGGAGCTTGCGCGCGAGCAACGATTGACTTACTTCCCTCAGTACGGCTCCATCATTCTGCCCTTTCGGCAGCAGGTTCGCGAAAGCCATCCAGATGGGTACAAAACTGAACAAAACGAACAGAAAGCCTAGTTTCAGTTCCATCAAAAAAGCCGAGCTGTACAAGACTGTCCCCGTCAATGCATTTGCCATGATGCCCCCCAGCAGATAGCTGCGATATGGCAATTCCGCATAGTCCCCTTTGGGTGGCGCCATCAAGCATTGGCCCGCCAGTAAAGGCGAGGCAGTCTGCATATGATGCAGGCTGTGATCCGCTTGACTGTACTTAAATCGCCTGACTTGAAAACTGACCAGCCGGTAGCCGCTCAGTTTTCCGAAGATAAAATGTCCCGCTTCATGAAGAAAAATATGCACATGGATGGATAAGAAAAGGCCGACCAACAACATGGGAATGAGAATCGGATCAAACGACAACAGTTGCCCCCAATTGCTGAATGCCTTCGTAATCAGGTATCCCTACAGCATGATGATGGCAATTGTAGTATGGCCGGCAATTCTCAGAAATGATTTTTTCATGAGGCTCCCCCTACTCTTCACACTTGCTCCAGCTGCATTTCCGGGAACAACAGCCGCAGGATTTCCATCGTCAAACGTCGGCTCTTCCCTTGGTAAGGATAAATGTGGATCAGCATGGCTGGGTTGAAGTTCGCTTCGATCACCCCGTAGTTTGGTTCCACTTTCGTGGCTGGGACTGAATGGTCCGGGATGATGATATCCACTCCACAGACTGCAACGCCCAGTGCAGCTGCCATCTGTACAGCCAATTGCTTGTAGCTGTCATCCATCTGATCCGTAAAATCAATCGAATCGCCGCCGGTGCTGATGTTTGAATTATCCCGCAGACGGACCATCGTGCCTTCAGGTGGGATACTGTCAAAGGTATAGCCTTGTCCTTGGATCGTCAATTTTTCGAGCTCACCGGTCGCTATCAGCTCCAATGGAGACCGGTGATTTTTCCCACGGAGACTGTCTTTATTCTTCTCCTCAACCAATTGACGGATCGTGTGTCTGCCATCGCCTACCACATTGGCGGGTACACGCAATAAGACAGCTTTTGTTTCATTACCGATGACAAAGAATCGGTATTCGGTTCCGGACAAGAAATCCTCAACCAATATATCTTCATCCTCTTCAAATGCGATGCGAACCGCTTTCTCGTAGTTTTCAAATGTTGCGCCGTCCTTGAAAATGGAAATCCCTAACCCGTAGTTCGTGGTCTTTGGTTTGACGACGATGCCTTTCCCGGCAAAGATGGAATAATCACGGAGAGCTGCTGCCGCAGAATGATACTCGCCGCTGTCCGGCACCGCGAATCCGTTCTCCGCCAATATTTTTTTGGTGACGACTTTGTTTTCCATAATGAGCGGACCGATATAGCTGTCCTTTGCCGTCATATTGCCATTCTTCACGTATTCGCGATGGTCCTTGTAAGTCAGCGAGATGAATTGGTCATAACGGTCAAGCATGTTGATTTTCAAACCTTTTTGGATGGCATCGAACATCAGGATTTGCGTGGAGAGTTCCATGTCCTCAAATCCCCTCAAAGCATATGGACGTTTCCAGGCAGCCTCTTTGTACTTCTTGGCCAAGGAAGCGGCCCAAGCCGTTTTGTCCTCTCCCGCTTCCAATGCCTTGACCATCTGGCCCGCCACTGTTTTCTCCGGATTTTGGAATGCTTCGATTTTTTCTTTGACGATTGCGCTGATTTTCTCTTCTGCATCGATCGCTTCCAGCATCTGCAGCATACCTTCCAGGACGGATAGTCCTTCCGCTTGGAATGCGGATGGCTGCAAAGGATTCTCCAAAGCAGTGCTGTAATTCATTTCTTTACCGAGCTGCATCTCTGCCTCACTGGCATCCTGATCGATCCACAATAAATAGAGCAAGAAATAATGGATGAAGTACATATCCTCTTTATGCATGCCAAACTCAGCAAATGGGTTCAGATCGAACAGCCTGAATTCGAGATAGGCGATTCCGTTCGTCAGCAAATCACGCGCTTTGTTGGCCCCCCTGAAACGGACAGTGGAATAAAATTCTTTTTCGGCAATAAGCTTACCGGTTGTCACCATTTTTTCGATATCCTGCACATAGGCATCAATCGATTCAAAAGAAACATGCACGTCCGCTTTATTGACATATCCGTACTTGCTGCTGCGGATACTTCTTGTATACTGATCCAACGGCAGATCATGCTGTGATTCTTTTTCAAAGTACGAACGGTCAGCTGATATCGATCCGCCCAGAAGGTAGGTCATGATCCATTGGTAACGAATAAAATTATGAGCCATCTTCAAGTATACATCCGATTGGAACTCCCTAAGCGTCCTGACGGAACCGGAAAGCTGATGAAGCTCTTTGATAAGTACAGGATTCAATTCGAAATTGAAATGAATGCCACTGACCATCTGCTTCTTGTTTCCGTACACTGATACTAGATATTCCCGATAAGCGATATCACTCTCATTGTCCAATTTGGCTACCTTAATTTCTTCACTTGCCGGCATAGCAGGTGGTATACTGCAAGGCAACAGGTATTCACCTTCGGGTAAAGACCGCAGAACAACGTCATGGATAGCCATCAGCCATTCATGCATTTCTTCGATCGATTGCATCGGTGGAGTGATCAATTCCGGTTGACTCTCCGCGAAATCAGTCTGTATGTACGGATGGAAACTGCGATTCCCGAATATTGTCGGATGATTAGTTTTGGCGATTGTGCCTTCGTCCGTTATCCTTTGGCTTTCTTTTTCGATTCCAAAAGAGGCTTTCGAAAATAATGCCGATAATTTATGTGTTAAAATAATCTCTTTGAAATCTGTCATTATATACTCTCACTTTCTGCTTCCAATTTTCAATGTATTCATTATAGCTTTTCTGCTTGTAAATAGTAAAGATGTTGCCTGTCTTTCTTTTCAATCAATTTTCAGAATTCTTCAAAAAACAATCGGGCGAATGTTTGTTCTTTTTTATCAGATGGCATATAATGGGTAGAGAAAAAGGAGCGGAGAATCATGAAACAACCTTTAGCATACCGTATGCGTCCCGTCCACATTGACGAAGTCATCGGTCAAAGTCATCTGGTCGGCGAAAATAAAATCATCCGTCGCATGGTCGATGCGAAGATGCTTTCTTCCATGATATTGTATGGCCCACCGGGAATCGGTAAAACCAGCATTGCGAGCGCCATCGCCGGATCGACCCATTCGGCTTTCCGTCAGTTGAACGCCGCAACCGACACAAAAAAAGACTTGCAGATCGTCGTGGAAGAAGCCAAATTTTCCGGCCAGGTCATCCTCTTGTTGGATGAGGTGCATCGGTTGGATAAACCCAAGCAGGATTTTCTCTTGCCGCACCTTGAAAGCGGCCAGGTCATTCTGATCGGCGCCACCACCGAAAACCCATATATCAGCATCAGTCCTGCTATCCGGAGCCGGACCCAAATTTTTGAATTGAAGCCCCTTACTACTCAAGACGTCATACAGGCACTGGAACGTGCCATTGCGGATGAAAAGCGCGGATTGGGAAAAGAAAAGATCCTGATCGAGGAAGACGCCTTGCTCCATTTCGCCAGGAGTACGATGGGAGACGTCCGCGGTTCGCTGAATGCTTTGGAGTTGGCTGCCTTATCCACTAAACCTGATGCGGACGGAACGATCCATATCACCTTGGACATCGCTGAGGAGTGCATCCAAAAGAAAGCCCTGGTTCACGATAAGAATGGCGATGCCCATTATGATGTCATCTCGGCATTCCAAAAATCGATCCGTGGCAGTGATGTCGATGCAGCCATGCATTATCTTGCCAGGCTGCTGGAAGCCGGCGAATTGCTGATCGCCTGCAGACGACTGATGGTCTGCGCCTACGAAGATATCGGCCTAGGCAATCCTCAAGCTGTGGCTCGGACCGTTTTGGCCGTTCAGGCTGCAGAAAAGTTAGGTTTGCCGGAAGCTCGGATTCCCCTGGCAAATGCTGTCGTCGATCTGGCCCTTTCCCCGAAATCCAATTCGGCTTATCTTGCCTTGGATAGCGCACTGGCGGATGTGCGCGCCGGAAAGTCCGGCGACATACCGGATAGCTTGCGTGATGCCCATTATAGCGGGGCAAATAAGTTAGGCCGCGGCATCGGTTATCAATATCCGCACGATTTCCCGGACCACTGGGTCAAACAACAGTATTTACCAGACTCGCTGAAGAGTAGACGCTACTACGAGCCGGCTGCAACGGGCAAATATGAGCAAGCCTTGGCCAACCAATTGCAGCACCGCTTCAACAAAGATTCTTGATGATTTGTTGGTAGCGTTTAACCCATTGTCGCCATTATGTTTCCGGACTCAGTTCCATGTGTTTTGCTTGCCAACAATTGATTAGTATGCTACTATACGTATATAGATTTCTGAGGTGTTCGACATATTCTCAATGTGTTGACCGAACAATTTATTACTACCTTGGGATCCTGTTTATTTCGGTGGATAACACGCCTTATCATTTGGTAGTTAGAGACTGGATATTGGAGCCCACCTGCTTATATGCGGGTTCAAAACTAGTAGAATATACTCACCGGCACCATCGGATTTCTAATAAAGTTTTATACTTTTGGAGCTGCTCATTGAGCAGCTTTTTTTGCAGATTTAAAAGCACGTAAAAGTACTACTTGAGCTCTTATCCCACAATTCCTTTAAGGAGGATGCATATTGTTAGAATTGTTGATTGCCCTTTTTTCATTACTGCTGGTTTCGACCGGCCTTTTCATGACGTTGAAAGGCCCCACTGTTTTCGTATTGGCTCCGGACCGGATCACGGAACAACAACGCCAGCAGATCTGGCTCTTTTTCCGTAATGGCGGAGCTCTGTACATGTTGATCGGATTTCTCTGCCTCCTGACGATTTTCTTCAGGAGTACCCTGCTTTATGTATTTGCCGTGCTGATCTCCTCAGGGTATACAGCACTCTTCAGCATCCGCTTGGCCGGCATGATGAAAGATCAAAGCCACTGATCAATAAATTACCGAAAAAAATCGCATACGCTTTCATTTTTAAGGAAAGTGAAGTAAAATAAACTTGTAAGCGATACTAGTTTAGAGGAGTGGTTAATATGTTTCAAGAGTATAAGAAGATTTTGATACCGGTTGACGGATCCAGAGAATCAGAATTATCTTTCCGTAAGGCAGTGGAAGTAGCCAAACGGAATAAAGCAGCCATCATCATCACTCATATTATCGACACAAGAGCCATCCAGACCCCTACAGGTTTCGAGGGTAGCTTTACAGATGAGATTGTCCGTCAATCCAAAACGTTGATGGAAGAATACAAAATCTATGCTACGAATGAAGGCATTACAGATGTTCAAACAGTCATCGAATATGGTTCTCCAAAAGCGATCATCGCAAAAGATTTGCCTGCCGAATACGGCGTGGATCTAATTATGATTGGAGCGACTGGTCTTAATGCCATCGAGAGACTTTTCATAGGCTCAGTATCCGAGTATGTCATCCGCAACGCACCTTGCGATGTGTTGGTAGTCCGGACTGACCTCGAGAACAAACCCAAAACTAAGAAAAGCTGAACGGGTTCGTTCAGCCCTGAGTAAGGAAACACTGTGACCTAATCGGTCAAGTACTCTGATGTCACAGTGCGACATCAGAGGGCCTCACTGCGAGACCAGTTGGATGGC
>Ga0183099_1000934_pt1 | contig 18398 bp, 14 predicted proteins | sample Biomet1_FD_127788 | JGI IMG/M metagenome (GOLD analysis project Ga0183099, IMG submission 127788) | Microbial communities from bioreactor (seeded with anoxic lake sediment) at LBNL, California, USA - Biofuel metagenome 1 | ecosystem: Engineered > Bioreactor > Anaerobic > Unclassified ... | reverse complement strand
AGGCCCCCGCCCCCCGCCCCGGTACCGGTCCCAGACCCCCCGGCACCTGCTCCCCCGCCGATATAGCAGGCCGCAATCGCATCCATTTCAAACATATCGCCGGCTTTCGGCGTAGCTGAAGCATTGCGCGCCGACAAGACAATCCCGGCCAAAGCAGCCAGAAGGCCCATATTGGTATAAATCCAGAACATAACCCGATCCGTCTTGATCCCCGACAGCGCCGCTGCCTTGCGGTTACCGCCAACAGCGTAGATCTGGCGACCCGGAACCGTCCGGTTCGTCACGAAAGCATAAATCAGAATCAAAGCCAGCATGATCAAGAGAACCATCGGCAAACCCATGTACATGGCCAGCTTGACGCTGAAGAAATTTATGATGCCGATGATGACGATGAGCTTAAATGCCGTACTCGCCAAAGCCGGCAAAGCAAATCCCTGTTTCTTCTTGTTTTGACGAGAACGAATTTCCATCATGATGATGACGATCGACAACAGTATCCCCGCCGTCAAAGCCAGCATTTCAATTTTTGTACTGCCGATATGGATGAAAATCTGCGGCAGATAGCCTGCACCAACCTGGGTGAATTCCGGCGGCAATGGCCCTTTGGTCTGTCCATTCAAGGCAACCATCGCTAAGCCGCGGAAGATCAGCATATTGGCCAGGGATGCGATAAATGGCGATACCCCGAGAACGGATATAAAGAACCCCTGCCACATCCCTATGACAACCCCGATAAATAGTACGACGATAAACGTAACCGGAATCGCAATATGATAATCGACAACCATGATTGCCGCGACCGCCCCGCAGAAAGCGACAACCGAACCTACGGACAAATCGACATTACCGGTCAAACAGCACAAGAGCATGCCTAATGCCAGAATGACGACATAACTGTTCTGCATGATCAAATTGTTGACATTCATTGGTGCCGCATTCTTGAAATCTGTCAAAAAGGCAAATATCGCATAAATGAGAACCAACGCTATAATCATACCGTACTGCTTTAACTGCTTAATATGCTCTTTCATCTGCTGTTCATTGTTCACATTTGCAGCTGCATTACTCATTCCAAACTCCCCCTTTTGGCGGAATGATCCATGATAATTTTCATGATCTGTTCCTGTCCCATATCTTTGCCGCTTATTTCCCCGGCAATTTCACCTTCATTGATGACATATGCCCGATCGCTTATCCCTAGAAGTTCCGGCATTTCCGACGAGATTACGATGACCGCTTTTCCCGATTCAGCCAGCGCATTGATAATCGTATAAATTTCATATTTCGCACCGACATCAATGCCGCGGGTAGGTTCATCAAGGATCAGTATATCCGGCTCAGACAGCATCCACTTGGCCAAGACAACTTTCTGCTGATTGCCACCAGACAAGCTTTCTACTTTTTGATTGACCGAAGAAGCTTTGATATTGATCCGGCTACGATAATCTTCCGCCATATGAATTTCCTCATCCTGCTTGATGACTTGCCGGTCAGAAAAACGATTTCCCAGACTCGCCAAGGTCATATTCCATTTGATATCGTTGATGAGAACCAAGCCGTAGGTTTTTCTGTCTTCCGGTACATACGCTATTTTCTGATCAATCGCCGACTGCACATCCGGGATATGAATCTCGGCACCATTTTTGTAAATATGTCCGGAAATATTCGAACCGTATGTACGGCCGAACAAGCTCATCGAAAGCTCTGTACGCCCCGCCCCCATCAATCCCGCAAAACCGACAACCTCGCCGCGGCGAACCTTAAAGGAGACATTGTTGATGACTTTTTTCTTATCATCATCCGGACTGTAGACATTCCAGTCCTTGACTTCAAATACGACTTCCCCGATTTGCGCATGGCGTTCCGGATAGCGGTTCGTGATTTCACGGCCAACCATGCCTTTAATAATGCGGTTTTCATCGATTTCTTCATTGTTTTTCCGTTCAATCGTTTCAATCGTATGCCCATCGCGAATAACCGTAATATTATCCGCCACCCGGCTGACTTCATTGAGTTTATGTGAAATCATTATACTCGTAATTCCTTGTTTTTTCAGATCGAGCAGCAATTCCAGCAAAATATTGCTCTCTTCATCATTTAATGCCGATGTCGGTTCATCCAGGATCAAGAGCTCGACGTCTTTGGCGATCGCCTTGGCAATTTCAATCAACTGCTGTTTGCCTACCCCCAAATCGCCGACAAATTGGTTTACATTTTCATGCTCCATGCCTATGGTTTTTAAAACCTCCATGGCTTTTCGCTGGGTCACATCCCAGTCGATGACATTGCTGCAGACGGTATTTTCATTGCCGATAAAAATGTTTTCCGCAATGGTCAACCGCGGAATCAATGCCAGTTCCTGATGAATGATGACAATTTTTTTGTGTTCGCTTGCCCGGATATCATGAAATTGACAAACTTCCCCGTTGTAGACAATTTCCCCCGAATACGTTCCATAAGGATATACGCCCGATAAGACGTTCATCAATGTCGATTTTCCCGCACCGTTTTCGCCGCACAGCGCGTGGATCTCGCCTCTTTTGACGATGAGATTGACATCATCGAGTGCTTTGACCCCGGAAAAATCCTTTGTAATATGCCGCATTTCCAATAAAACCTCGGACATCTGTGTTCACTCCTTTCTAAAAAAGGCCAGGCAGCGGGGACACATCCGCCGCTTCCTGGCCCCTGTCAGAAGATTTGTCTTACAAACCAACATCTGCTTTCTTATAGTAGCCAGAATCAATCAACGCACTCTGGACATTTTCTTTGTCTACCGATACTGGCGTGCAAAGGTAAGAAGGCACTACTAATTTATGGTTGTTATAGGAATTTTTATCATTGATTTCCGGTTGTTTTCCTTCAAGTACAGCCTGCACCATCAGTACGCATTTGTCAGCCAGAACACGGGTATCCTTGAATACCGTCATCGTCTGCTTGCCGGATAAAATGTTCTTCGTTGCCATGAGTTCTGCATCCTGACCTGTGATTACCGGCCAGTTAGAGCCGACCTGATAGCCTGCACCCTGCAGCGCTGCCGCTATGCCATAGCTGATACCATCAAACGGGCTGATGACAACATCGAGTTTCTTGCCCGTGCTGTAGTAGCCGGAAATAATATCTTCCATGCGTTTTTGGGCTGTTTCCTGCGACCAGCGGAGTGTACAAATCTTGTCGAAATCGGTCTGTCCCGATACGCAGACAAGCTGTCCTTTATCCAGATAAGGTTTTAAGACTTCAAATACGCCGTCATTTAAGAAATGCGCATTGTTGTCATCCGGCGAGCCGGCAAAGAATTCAATGTTGTAAGGTCCTTTGCCTTCTTTAAGGCCGAGTTTCTTTTCAACATATTGGCCAATTGCCGTACCGACACCCTTATTGTCGAAAGTTGCATAATACGATACGCTGTCCGTATCCATCAGGAGGCGGTCATACGCAATGACCGGAATATTATTTGCTTTCGCCTGTGCCAAAGCGTTTACCAGTGCACTGGAATCAATCGCAGCAACGACCAGGCAGTTCGCCCCGTTGGTGATCATATTTTCAATCTGCGAAACCTGTGCCTGCACATCATCTTCCGCATATTGTAAATCCACCGTGTAACCAAGTGCCTCTAATTTCTGTTTCATGTTAGCACCATCTTGAATCCAGCGCTGCGATGACTGTGTAGGCATTGCCACACCGATTTTCTTCCCATTCGAAGCCGCCTTGCTGCTGCCAGCACTGCCGCTGCCATCTTTATTTCCCGTATCCGATCCGCCGCAGCCGACCACTGAAAGAAGCATTAATCCCGCTAATACAATTGCCAAAATCTTTCTAATGTTACTCATATTTTTCCCTCCGCAATTAGAAAATATTAATCTTTGCCAATCTTTTGAATTTTCCGTTGTTTCTTTATGGAAACCTTTTTCTGTAAACGTTTTCTTATAAGTGGCGCCAATCCACCTCCCTTATGTCAAACGCCAGCCTGCCCTCCTTCTTTTAAGATGACATACCGCTTTGCTTATTATCATACAACTTATCTTTTGTTATCTGCTTTCATCATACAACTACTGGGAGTATTTTTCAATAGTAAATTTAAAAAATTCGCAAAATATTTATTTCACCAAAGATTTGCTCTTCACAGTCAATTCTTTGCAACCGACGACTCCGTAGAAAAGTTGTTTGGCAGGCAGAGGCTTTCCCGCCTCTGCCGCCAACACTTTGGCCGAACATCAGCCGGCCGAATCCGTCTTCGCCGTTTCCATCGAGCTCTTGGAAGACATCTTTTTCTTGCGTTCCGTAATCAAGGCCTGCATGATGATGAATACGCATAAGAGCGCCCCGATGACGATCTTGGTCCACCATGCCGACAATGTCCCCTGAAAGGTGATAAAGGTTAAGATAACGCCTTGGATCAGAACCCCAAAGACCGTCCCCGGGATAAAACCAACGCCGCCCGTCAGCAGTGTGCCACCGATAACCGACGATGCAATGGCATCCATCTCCATACCAAGACCATGCAAGGTATACCCCGACAGCATGATCCAGGAATAGACCACGCCGCCGAGCGCTGCGCAAAAGCCGCTGATCGTATAGACGCAAATCTTAGTCTTGAACACTGGCAGGCCCATCAAGGATGCCGAATTTTCATTGCCGCCAATGGCAAAAACAGTGCGGCCAAACTTCGTATATTTGAGGACGACCGCTGCAACGATTAAGCCCAGCAGCGCAACCACTGCACCGATGGAAATAAAACCTATACCGAGATCAATGCGCTCACTGGCAATGCTGACATAGAACGGATTGGTGATGCTGATCGTCCCCCGTGAAATGACCGCTGTGAGCCCCCGGCAAAAAAACATACCGGCCAACGTTATGATGAACGGCTGCATATCAAAGGCCGTGATCAGATAGCCCTGCACTGCCCCGACGACAATGCCCAAAAGCAACACACCGGCTACAGCCAGGACAACGGGCACTGCTGTATTTTGCAGCAGGTAAGCCAAAATCATGCAGCAAAGGGCTACCACGGAGCCAACGGAAAGATCGATGCCGCCGATCAGCAGGGTAAAGGTGATGCCGACCGTGACGATGATCAAAGCCGCATTGTCGATAAACAAATTCAAGAAGACCTGCGGCTGCATAAATCCATTGTAGGTCATGATGCCAACGATATAGAGCGCGAGAAACAGCAGAACCGTCACAAAAAAGGAAAAGTACTGCGATGCAACCGCCTCATTGATTAGTTTTTTCATTGTACTGTTCATACTTTATTCACCGCCTTCCCTTCCAGCAAATCCTCCTGCCGCCTGGCCCGCCGCGATTTCCACTGCATGAATACATTTTGGAACCGCTTGGACTGGATCAGACAGATCAGGATGACCGCAATAGCCTTGATGACCGGCAGCTGATCCGAGGCAACGCCTACGGCGTACATTGTCGTCGTCAGCGTTTGAATGGTAATCGCACCAATCACGCTGCCGCCGATATAGAATTTGCCGCCGCTGAGCAGGGTTCCGCCCAAAGCCACGGCTAAAATAGCGTCCATTTCCATATTAAGCCCGGCATTGTTGGCATCGGCTGCACGAATCAGCGAACTTTCAATCAGCCCCGATATCGCGGCGCAGAAGCCGGAAAATGCATAAACGAGGAAAATGACCTTGGTAACGCTGATGCCGGCAAAGCGGCTGGCCGTCGGATTGATCCCCACCGACTGCACAAACAAGCCGATGGAAGTTTTCTTCATGATAAACATGACAAGCAAAACCATGCCGAGGGCGATGAACATTGTTGTCGGCAGAATATTCCCCGGGATTGTCCCGCCGATATAGCTGAATGGCTTATAGTAAACTGTGATAATCTGCCCTTCGGTCAGCAGCTGGGCAATCCCGCGCCCCGCTGTCATCAAAATCAGGGTCGCGACGACCGCCTGGATTTTGAATTTGGCGACGAGCAGCCCATTCCATGCACCGCAAAGCACGCCGACCGCAATCGACGCCAGCATTGCTAAAACCATAGGGTTTTTCGCAGCGCCGTCGCCGGCCCCGCCAATCAGCGTACAAACAACGGCAGAAGAAATCGCTACGATTGCGCCGACAGAAATATCGATGCCACTGGTCGCAATGACAAAAGTCATGCCCAGCGACAATATAATCAGAGACGAAGAACGATTCAAAATATCGATGAGCCGCCCATACAGGCGCCCGTCTTCCGTCATCTGAATCGCCAGAAAACCGTCTACAAAAATGATATTGAAAATGAGCAATGCTGCCAGAGCAAGCAACGGCAAAAACAGTGAACTCGCCGTCATTTTTTTCAAAGTTCCCATCATGCATCACCCCCTGCAATCGCCTGCATTACCCGTTCTGAATTGATATCTTCGCCCTCGATCTCCGCAACTTTTTTGCGATCCCGAAGAACAAGCAGCTTTGAACAAGTCCGGATCATTTCATCCATCTCACTGGAAATAAAGACAACCGCCATGCCTTTTCCTTCGCCAGCTTAACAGCCATTTTCTGGATTTCATTTTTGGTGCCGACGTCGATGCCGCGCGTCGGTTCATCCAGGATCAACAGCTCCGGATTCGTCGCCAGCCAGCGGGCAATGATAGCTTTTTGCTGGTTGCCGCCGCTGAGATTTTTGATCAATTGTTCCCGGTCAGATACCTTGATCTGCAGCAACTTGATCGCATCGTCCGCAATTTTAACCTGCTCTTTATAAGGAATATGGCGGAACATGCCGTCTTTGGCCTGCATAGCCAAAATAATGTTATCCCGCACGCTAAGATCGCCGATAATCCCCTGCTGTTTACGATCTTCCGGACAAAAAGCGATCTTTTGCTGCATGGCTGCCATTGGATCATCTATACGCAGAGTTTTGCCATTTACCTTGATTTCACCACCCGTGATTTCATGAACGCCAAACAGCAATTCAGCTGTTTCCGTCCGCCCGGAACCAAGCAAACCGGCAAAACCCATGACTTCCCCTTTATGAATTTCCACATCCATCTGCGCCAGACGCCCGACACAAGCGATCTTCTTCGCCGCCATAAAAACTTCATCCGACGGCACTGATTTGTCATCCATTTTGCCAAAATCCTGCATTGCAGATAAATCCTTGCCAATCATCTTGGCCACGAGTTCAACCTTAGGCAGTTTCGCCACATCATACGCCCCGATGAGTTCACCATTGCGCAAAATGGTCACGCGGTCACACAAATCATAGATCTGTTCCAAAAAATGCGATATAAATATAATGCCCATGCCCTGCTTCTGTAATTTGCGAATAATCGCAAACAGTCTTTGCGTTTCCTGTTCATCCAGACTCGATGTAGGTTCATCAAGAATCAAAATTTTGGCGGAGACATCGACCGCCCGGGCAATCGCGATCATCTGCTGAATCGCCACGGAATAATGGTCCAGCGTCTTCGTCACATCAATGTCGATGTTCAATTCCTTCAACAATTCTTGCGCCCGCAGGTTGATTCGTTTCCAGTCAATAAAGCCATGCTTGCGCGGTTCCCGCCCGATAAAAATATTTTCCGCTACCGTGAGATTTGAACACAGATTGACTTCCTGATATACCGTGGAAATACCGCATTCCTGCGCTTGCTTCGGCGTCTGCGGATCTATCTCTGCGCCTTCCAGCTTTATCGTGCCACCATTTTTCGGGTAAACACCGGTCAGTACCTTAATCAGGGTAGACTTACCTGCACCGTTTTCGCCCATAAGCGAATGAATTTCGCCTGCCTTCAAGGTAAAATCGACATGGGACAGCGCCTTGACACCCGGAAAAACCTTATCGATTTGCCGCATTTCCAAAAGAACATTTTCCATAATTCCACCTCATTTTCAAGCAGATTACCTATTTTTAGAGAAAAATAACCACACCCTAACCTCTTGGGCAAAGGTGTGGTCATCCTTTACGATAAAATCTTAGTATTTTCTTTCCGGCAAAGTCTTCGCAGCAATGTCTGCCGGGAAAATTCCTTCTTCAACGTACACATTCTTCGGAACTTCTTCTTTATTCAAAATTTTCTTAGCTGTTTCCATGAGCAATGGTCCCTGCAACGGATTGCATTCTACCGTACAGTTTGCTTTGCCATCAATCATCGCCTGGAACATTCCTTTAACCGAATCAATCGAAATAATCGTGATGTCTTTGCCTGGTTTTAAGCCGGCAGCTTCAATGGCCTGAATAGCACCCAAAGCCATGTCATCGTTATGAGCAAACAGAATATCGATCTTGTCGCGGTCGGATTTGAGGAAGGATTCCATGACTTCCTGACCTTTTTGGCGAGTGAACTCACCCGTCTGCGAAGCGAGAATCTGATATTTAGAACCATTCGGCGCTGCTGCCATCGTGTTTTTGAAACCATCCTGACGGCCGATGGCTACCGAAGAACCTACCGTACCTTCAAGAATTACAACATTAAACTTATCGCCGCTGCGTGGTTTTTTGTTTTCCTTAGTCATGTATTCATCGATCCAGTCGAATACCTTTTTGCCTTCAGCGAGCGAATCTGTACCGATTTTAGCTATGTACAGGGACTGATCGCTGAGTTTTACATCTCTATCGACGATAATTACAGGGATTTTAGCATCTTTTGCTTCTTTCAAAACTGTGTCCCAACCGGTTTCAACGATTGGCACAAAAGCAATGATGTCAACTTTTTGCGCAATAAATGAACGAATCGCCTTGATCTGATTTTCTTGTTTCTGCTGAGCATCCGAGAATTGCAGTTTGACGCCAGCGTCTTTTGCCGCCTGCTTAACAGATTCCGTATTCGCGGTTCTCCATTCGGATTCCGCCCCGATCTGCGAAAATCCCATGGTAATCTGTTTTTGTGCGCCGGAACCGGAGCCTTTCGCGCCATCATCTTTCTTTGCCTGGTCACCGCCACCGCAGCCTACGGCCAAAGCCAGCATTGCAATTGCCAGTACCATTGAAATGATTCTTTTCATTTTCTCGACCCCTTTATAATAGAATAGACAGACCTCATGCTAAAAATCCATTCACCTCACTTTTTAAAATACCTCACCTGTGCACGGCCTCAGCCGCTCATTTTATCATACAACTTGGCCACTGGTGCTTAACTTCATCATACAACCACTTGTCCATTTTTTCAATACTATTTTTAAAAAATTCTAAAAATATTTATAAAACACAATATTTTGCTTTATATGTTAAAGAGACGCCGCCAGCAAAATGCCGGCGGCGCCTCTCTATGCTTTCTATTCGCTTTTCTTTTGGCGTTGTCGCTCGAATACGCAACGCAGGCCGGGCTTGATATGGGGCAGGGCAAAACAACGATTGCAGGACAGGCATTTCGCTTTTTCCTGCCCGGCAAGAAGTTTCGGAAACAAATCCGGTTCGCAGATCAACGGCCGCCCCAAAGACACCATATCAATGCCACTGGCCAAAACCTTTTCCATATCAGCCAGTGAGCGCACGCCCCCGACCAGACTCAGCGGCATCGCCACTTTTTTCCGCAAAGCAGCAACGCGTTCAAGGTAGTACAGTGTATCCAGCCGCGCCTTAGAAATAAAATCAACACCGCTGCATTCCACCAGCTCGACGCCGAGCTGTTTGCACGCTTCGAGAATATAGACCATTTCTTCGCCGTAAGCCGCATCATCGGTCTTGCTGTCATTGTTGATCTTCACGAGCACCGGAAAAGACTCGCCGCATTCTGCCTTGATCGCCTCGATGATTTCCCGGCAGAGCCGAAAACGATTTTCCACCGTACCGCCGTAAGCATCAGTGCGCTGGTTAAAGGTCGCATCGATAAACCGCGACAGGAGATAACTATGCGCAGCATGCAACTGAACGCCATCCACTCCCGCTTTTTTCAGGCGTTTGGCTGCTTCCACAAACTGCTGCTTGATGTCCGCAATCTCCGACAGCGACAGTTCCCTGGCATGACGGTTTTTTTTCAAATCGCGTGCAACGACATCTGTCAAATCTTCGTTGTGAATAGCCCGGGGGCCCGCATGGCTGATCTGAACGATAAATTTCGCTCCGTAAGGATGCACCAGAGCCGCCGCCTTGCTGAACTGCGCGATAAAGCGATCATCATAAATGCCAATCTGTTCTTCGTTGGCCTGCCCAAGCGGCGAAACATGACAATGGCCCGTAATAATCATGCCAATGCCATGTTTCGCCAATGCTTCATACATGGAAAACTCGGCCGCATTCATCGTTCCGTCGGGCTCGCCCAAAAAACTATGCACCGCTGAACGGATCAGCCGATTTTTACTTTCTATATGCTGCAGTTTTATTTCCTGCTCAACTTTATTCATATCAATAAGTCCCCCAACCCCATGTTAATAGTCTCTTCATTATAACATAAAGCGCTGTATTTTTTATGAAAACCTGCCCGCTCCCAGCGGCAGGTACAGAACCTTTGCAGAGCAAAACAAAAAGGTGCTGTAAAATATTATATTTCACAACACCTCTGTTATTTTACACTTTGCCAACAGCACAACACACTGCCGCAGGATTTCTATTTTTCCGTGCGGCGGATATTCGCTCCGAGCCCGCAGAGTTTTTGCACTAAGTTGTCATAACCGCGGTCGATATGGTGGATATAGCCCACCTGCGTTTCCCCATCCGCTACGAGTCCCGCCAAAACCATAGCCGCTCCAGCCCTTAAATCTGTGGCTTTGACCTGACAGCCGGTGAGCTTGTCCACGCCTTCAACTACCGAGGTGCGGCCATCAATTTTGATATTAGCTCCCATGCGCTTGAGTTCGTCGACATGCATAAAGCGATTTTCAAACACAGTTTCCGTTACCAAGCCGGTCCCTTCCGATACCGCCAGCATGGCCATAAACTGTGCCTGCATATCCGTCGGGAAGCCCGGGTAAGGCATCGTCTTGACGTCGACAGCCTTGGTCTGTTTATCGCAATACACGCGAATGCCGTTGACATCTTCTTCAATCGTCACGCCCGCCTCTTTGAGCTTGGCGATAACTGGCTTCAGGTGTTCACTGATGGCATTTTCAATATAGACATCACCGCAAGTCATCGCAGCCGCCACCATATAAGTGCCCGCCTCAATGCGATCAGGAATGATGGTGTAATTTTTGCCGACAAGTTTCTTAACCCCTTCGATCTTGATGACATTCGTACCGGCACCGCGGATTTTCGCGCCCATCACATTTAGATAATTGGCCAAATCAATGATTTCCGGCTCCTGGGCTGGGTTTTCTAAAATAGTCTGGCCTTCGGCCATCGTGGCCGCCATAATGATATTCTCCGTAGCACCAACGCTTGGAAAATCCAGATAAATCCGCGCGCCCTTGAGCCCGTTTGGCGCTTTTGCCAGGATAAAGCCATGGCCGATTTCGATTTCCGCTCCCAAGGCTTCAAAACCCTTCAAGTGAAGATCAATCGGGCGCGTGCCAATCGCACAGCCGCCCGGCAGCGATATTTTGGCCTCGCCGCAGCGTGCCAGCAAAGGTCCCATAATCAAGAAAGAGGCCCGCATCTTGCGCACCAGATCATAGGGAGCTGCGCAGCAGGCAATCGTTGAACTATCCACTTGTAATGTATTTTTAACGGCATCAAATTCCGCTTTTACGCCAAGTTCCGTCAAAACTTCTGAAATCGTATGTACATCTTCCAAGGCCGGAACTTCTTCGAGAAGGCTCGGCACATCCTGCCCCAAAAGCGTCGCCGCAATAATCGGCAACACCGCATTTTTGGCCCCGCTGATCTTTACGCGGCCTTCCAATCTACGACCACCATTTATAATTAACTTCTCCATTATATCCTCCCGCAATGTACTGCTAAGTATCACTCCATAGTTTATCATTAACACCTGTTTCCCGCAATAGGCAAAACATTTTTCCTGCCAGACTGGCACAAAATTTCCCCATCTTTTTTTGCAGGACTCCGCCTCTATTCTGCCGAATAGAATCCACACAAGTAAAATTTCAAGAACCGGGTGATTTTTTTGTACTTTGAAAAAGAACTTCAAGCTTATCTGCCTATAAATGAGCAGGAAGAAGCAGACAAAGCTTCTATCCTGGCAATGATCACCGCCTTTCCAAAGACGATCCTGTTTCGGGAAAACACGATTGCCCATATGACAAGTTCTGCCTTTATCGTCAATAAAACTTTAGATAAAGTACTCTTCATCCATCATAATATCTACAACGCCTGGGGCTGGACTGGCGGCCATGCTGACGGCGAAACCGACCTGCTGCAGGTTGCCTGCCGGGAAGCCCGGGAAGAAACCGGTCTGCAGGCGATTGAACCGCTTTGCCCCGCCATGGCATCGCTCGATGTTCTGCCTGTTTTGCCGCATCGAAAAAACGGCCGCTACGTCGGTGCTCATCTGCATTTTTCTCCAGGCTATCTGCTGCTGGCCGATGAAACGGCAAAACTCCGGACGAAAGCCGATGAAAACAGCGGTGTCCGCTGGATTCCCTTAGCACAAATTGCCGCCTTTTGCAACGAAGCGCATATGCTGCCGGTCTATGCGAAGCTTTCCGCCAGGTTGCGTTCTCTGCCACCGCCAATTCGGCGCCTGCTCTAACATCATTTTACAAAAAATATGTTCAAGGATGTGGTTGTTATGCATGCTGATAAATTCGCCTATTTTCTCATCGCTTTTGCCGTCTTCATCTTATTGAAAGCCTTGGCACTCTATAAGGTATTGCCGGTGGTAAACATCCTGTTCTATGTTTCCATGTCGATTTCTCTTCTATGCAGCAATATTCCGCGCGTAACCGATATCCCCTGCCATTATGCCTATCCTGTCAAGCGGGTGGAATACTTCACCTTTTTCACCTCAATCATCTGTTTTATCGTCCTGTGTTTTCGCTATCTCATCCAATGAAAAAGGATCGCAAATTGAATTTGCGATCCTTTTTCATTGGATGAGATTTTCTAACCAACGCGGTTTGCCGTCAACGCAGCATCGAGCACCGGCCCGTATTTGGGCCGCCACCAGGAAATGCTGCGAACAGCATCCATGTAATCGCGCAGAGCTGCTTCATCGAGCGCGGGCATTTCCCCGCGGATCGACTCCGGTTCAAACTTTGCAACATCCGCCTTGCCGATATAATCGCCCGTGATCCAAAAGCCGTAGTTTACGCCGACAGCATTGCCGCGCGTCAGGCTCTGTCCCAAAGAGCAGTAGCTGAAGTCCGGCGGTGCAATCAGTTCCAGCAGCGTCGGCACAATATCGATCTGACTACCAGCCGCATGCTTCGGCAAAATCCCCTTATGAACGCCGCGACCCGTTATAACGAGCGGAATCGCATACCGTTCATATAAAGACGGCGTCTTATCGATGTTGTAGCGATCTGCATGATCGCCGATTACAATGAACAGGCTGTCCGGATACTTGGCCTTTGCCCTTTGAATGAACTCCGTCAACATCTTATCCTCATACCAAAAATGTCCGAGCTGCTTGATCAAGGCCTCATCCTGCTTCTCCGCCGCAGGCAAAGCATCGATGACCGCCTGCCGGTCAAACCCCGCCTTGTCCAGATCCACAGTAAACGGCGAATGGTTCGATACATTAAGGACGACATTAAAGCTCGCCACTCCCGGTGTTACGCCGTCCAGAACAGCCTTATAGAGATACTCATCATCGCAGCCCCAAACGCTGCCTGAAGCTTCCGCAAAGTCGCCGCGGCTGTAAAAACGATCATAGCCTTGCGCCAAAGTAAACGCCCCAATGCGTTCCCACGTGGACGGCCCCGCATACCAGAAATTCGTCTGATAGCCAAGCCGCGCCAGCTGCGGCGCGCTCGCCGTCGAATAGGGAGCTGCAAAGGCCTCCGGCATCGTCGTCAGGTAGAGGTTGGCATCGGCAAACCCGGTGACAATGCCCGTCACGGCTGAAACCGTGCTCGCACCATTGGGCAAAATCGACCCACAATAGTCGCTGTCCGCAGCAGCGATAATGCCCTTCATTCCATCCGCGATATGAAGTTCCTTGTATTTTTCCAACAAAGGCCAGTTGGCATAACTTTCACCAATAATCAAAAAAATCTGCTGCGGTTTTTCCACCAAAGGGCCTTGCGCTTTTTTCGCCAGATACACATCAATATTGTCCGACACCACCGTCTTATGGGTAAGTTCGGCCGACAAGGCACGGATCTGCTCGGCATCAAAATTCAGTCCATTGCAGGCTTCCAGGCGATTGTTCATCGTATAGCCCCGCCAAACCGCCTGCACGTCGTCGAGAATCGCCTCATTTAAAAAGGCATCTCTGGTCACGCCAGCATTTTCCCAGTCAACGGCAGTCATCCAATTGAGGCTGCCGCCAAAAGTCGCCACCGTTACGAGGAAATAAAGCAACAGAAGGAACACGGCCCGACCCCAATATTTAGCAAACGAAAAAACGCCAAAACAGCAGCGCGGCTGCCAGGCCAGCCACAAGCGCAACAGCCGATACAGTAGAAATGCCAGCAAAAATGCTGCAGCCAGGCGAACCGGCAAATAGAATTCCTGCACCAAGGAAATGCCCAAAGCATAGACATCGTCGTTCAATGTATTGAACAACAGCTGATTAAAACTCGAATGAAATTGCCTGTAATAGGGAAACCTTGCCGCAAACAAGATGGACAAGACGAGCAGGGAACTGCCATTGAGAATCTGCCGCACGAACGCTTCCCGCTGCGGTGCAAAAACATTTGCCAAGCCGCTGCCCACGAGGGAAAACAAGGTCAGGCAGCCGGCACTTTTGCAACTCAGCTTAAGCCCCACCCAAAGAGCCGTGCTGACATCCTGCCATTCAGCTGCCCGGCTGATGTACTCGTGCATCCAGCCGATAAAAAACAGCCGAAAAAGGCACGTTACGAGCAAAAAGAAAAGAAACACCCTTATTTCCTGCCGCATGAAGGCCGAAAAATTCTGCCAGCTGAGCAATCGTCCAAAAATCTGTTTCATGAAAACAAAACCCATCCCTCCAGCCAGGATCAAAAAAAGCGGCTGCTTTTTTCGAATCCGACAGCAAAACCAAGTATTTTGCCTTATGGTACAATAATCTCTACGCCATAATCCGCTGCTGCTTTTTGCAGTTCCAGGCTCGGCAATTCATCGGTAATCATGCCACTGAGCGTATCGAGCGTCACGTAGTTATAATTTCCATCACTGCTCAACTTGCGCGCTTCCGCCACCAGATAAGCCCGCCGACTCGCGCGAATAATCGCTGCCTTATTGATGCCGTCTTCAATATCAAACGTGGAAACGCTGTTTTCCGCCACATCGACACCGACAGCGCCTACAAAAGCAATATCCGGCTTCAGCTTAGAAATAAAGTCCAGCGTCATGCCGCCCCAAAAGCCATCCCTGCTCTTGTTGATCGTTCCGCCCGCAAAGACCAAGCGGATTTTCGGATTCTGCGCCAGGATGACAAGTATATCAATCATGTTCGTCACGACCGTGATGTCCTTCGGCCGCTGCACGAGAAGTTCCGCAATTTCGACATTACTGGTTGAAATATCGAGAAAAACCATGTCTTTTTCATGGATAAGCTCCATCGCCGCCTCGGCAATCCGCCTTTTTGCCTCTACATCCGTATGGCGGCGCTTGCTTACTTCCATATTATGTAAATTTTCCCTCAATACAACCGCGCCACCATAGGTCCGTTTCAATTTTCGCTGTTTTTCAAGCGTGCCCAAATCCTTGCGGATACAGTCTTCCGTTACCTTAAACACTTCACTGAGTTCTTTTACCTTGACCTTGCCGTCACGGTTTAACATATCTAAAATGCTTTCCTGTCTTTCTTCTAAAAACATGTAATCACCTCTATATATTTCCCAAAATTATCTAACTCGCCATTAATCACCTATTGTAACATGTATATCAAATTTCGACAATTACATTTCGGCAGCCGGCAGCCATTGCCCAATCACGAAAAACACTTAATTGCGCCTTATTGTAGGGCGGCGGATTTTCCGAAAAAGCGTAGGCAAAAGGCACATGCGCATACTTGGCTTTCGCCAACGGATTGTAATTGAGCAGCTCATATTTCACCTCGGGATACAGCGAAGAAATCCAGCCGGCAATCGCTGCAATATTTTCGCGATCCGCAGTATACCCCGGAATCAATGGTGTCCGCACCGTAACCCGTCTGCGGTATGTTGACTGCAGCACCATCTCCACATTGCTGCGGATAAGCGTCGGCCCAACTCCGACAGCAGCCTTGTGTTTTCCTGCGTCAAAAATTTTGCAGTCAGCAAACAGTGTATCAATCCATGGCAGAATCTCCTGCAGGTACTCCGTCGGCACTTGCAGCGAACTTTCCACAGCCGTATGAATCCCCGCCGCTTGCAGCCGCCGCAGCAGTTCCCGCGCAAATACCCGCTGGTAAAGCGGCTCCCCGCCCGACAGCGTAACACCGCCGCCATGGGCAAAAAAAGCCTGATCCTTTAATACTTCCTCCATGACTTCATCGACCGTGTATTCACGGCTGTCAAGCCGCAGTGCCCCCGCCGGGCAAATTTTTTCGTAGGCCGAAGCCTGCGTTACCCTGGCTTCGTCCAAAACAAGCCGGTCTCCCTGCTCGCTTATGGCACCCTGCCCTATCCCCAGGCATAACCTGCAGTGCAGGCATTTATCGGCAAGGTACAGCAGGCGGGGCGCTCCGGGATCTATCCCCTCCGGATTTTGGCACCAAACGCAGCGCAAGGGGCAGCCTTTCAAAAAAACGGTCGTCCGAATCCCCTGTCCATCGTGGACGGAAAAGCGCCGGATATCAAAAATCCGCCCCCGTATCGTCTCTGTCATCGAATTTCACCTCGTGTTTGCTCTTGTTTATTATCATTTTACCTGTCGTTTAAAATTTTTTCAAGAGTTTTCGATACTATCACAATATTCGTGCTATAATAGGTAATACATAGGTATTATGTATACATAATACCTATGTATTACGGTTGTTTTTTCTATAGTATCATAATAAAATATTATTTGTGCTTTTAATCACTTACATTATTCAGTCTCTGAAACGCACCCGCCATTCTATCAGCACTAATATTTATTATATTAATGAGAAATCTAATTTTAGGAGGTTCTACCATGGAACAACGCAAGAAAAAAATGGGACTCAGTACGCAAATTCTTTTAGGACTAATCATCGGTGCACTTTTTGGTTATTTTTTACCGGATATCGGCGCTAAATTAAAACCGATCGGGGACGGATTCGTCCGCATGATCAAAATGATCGTCGTCCCTTTAATCTTCAGCACACTGGTTATGGGTATCGCCGGTACCGGCGATTTTAAAAAACTCGGCCGTCTGGGTGGCAAGGCCATCATCTGGTTTGAGCTCGCAACGACCGTAGCTCTGGCCGTCGGGTTGATTGTCGTCAATCTGACCCAGCCGGGCGTCGGCGTCAACATTCCGGTTTCAGCCGATGCCAGCGCACAGGCTGCAGCCACAGCTAAAAAAAGCGTGGACATGATCCAGTACGTTCTGCATATCATTCCGACAAACATCGTCGATGCCTGCTCACGCAATGACATGCTGCAGATCATCTTCTTCACCTGTTTCTTCGGTGTCGGCGTCGCCCATATCGGCAAAGACGGCGAACACATCGTAACCCTCTGCCGCAGCATCGCCGAAACCATGTTCAAGGTAACTGGTTATGTCATGAAATTAGCACCATTTGGCGTTTTTGCCATGATCGCTTACACGGTCGGTAGCTTCGGCATTGCGATGCTGATCCCGCTGGGAAAATTGATTCTGGCAATGCTCGGCGCAACGCTGATTTTCGTCTTGCTTTTGCTGACAGTCGCTTCAGCCTTGACCGGCATAAACTTCTTCCACGTGCTGAAAGGCGTCAAAGAACCGCTGTTGATCGCCTTCTCAACGGCCAGCAGTGAAGCATCTTTACCGATTGCGATGCAGCGCCTTGAAGAACTCGGCGTTCCGAAAAACATCGTCACTTTCGTCATGCCTACCGGCTACTCCTTCAACCTCGACGGCTCGACCCTCTACAGCTCGGCTGCCATCATCTTCATCGCCCAAATCTACGGCATCCCACTGACTTTGGGTGAAGAACTGTTGATTATGGCGACTTTGATGCTCTCGACCAAGGGCATTGCCGGCGTTCCAGGGGCTGGCTTTATCGTTGTTGCAGCCACAGCTACCGCTTTCAATCTGCCGGCGGACGGCGTAGCGATGATCCTCGGCATCGACCGCATTCTCGATATGATCCGCACCTGCTGCAACGTCTGCGGCAACTGCGTGGCAACCGTTCTCGTAGCTTGCTGGGAAAAGGATCTGACTCGCGAAGTTTTCGCTGCCGCCTACAAGAAAAATTTCCAAGGCTAATACACATGCAAAGCATGTCATCCTTATTTTTTAAGGGGCTGTGACAAAATGAGTAATCATTTTGTCCACAGCCTCTTTTGATATTCGTATTGAGGTCTCAAGTAGGCAATTACTAAAAA
>Ga0183099_1000933_pt1 | contig 18422 bp, 12 predicted proteins | sample Biomet1_FD_127788 | JGI IMG/M metagenome (GOLD analysis project Ga0183099, IMG submission 127788) | Microbial communities from bioreactor (seeded with anoxic lake sediment) at LBNL, California, USA - Biofuel metagenome 1 | ecosystem: Engineered > Bioreactor > Anaerobic > Unclassified ... | reverse complement strand
TTTATATTCCTTAATTCGAACCATACCGTTATAAGGATCGGAGGAATAAACCCCTTCGACGCAGTTGTAATTGAGAGGGTTGTAACCGAAAGATTCGAAGCCGAGGCGCTGGAAACGTGGTTGTAGACCACGTCCATGATCACCCTGGTGTGGGCTGCGGTCTTGCTCATCTGAAGCACGAGGTTTTTATATTCCTTAATTCGAACCATACCGTTATAAGGATCGGAGGAATAAACCCCTTCGACGCAGTTGTAATTGAGAGGGTTGTAACCCCAGTTATAAGAATTGGCTTTCGTTTCGTCGTTATCATGATCGAAGACCGGCATGAGTTGGATTGCGTTGACTCCTAGCTCGTTCAAGTGGTCATAGCCGGTGGTGACGTTGGCGTCGGAAGCTAGGCGGGTTCCGGGCTCCACGAAGGCTTTGTAGGTTCCCTTTTTCTCCGTCCCGTTCCATGACGAATCGCCTGTGAAGTCTTGGACGTGGACCTCGTAAATCGAAAGCTCCTGTGGAGTTTTGATGTCATAGCCGGGCACACCATCCCAAACCAGCGGAAGGTCGTTCCAACCCTCTGGATTGGAGTAGCTTTTGTCGTAGATCATCCCGCGACGACCATTGACGCCGCAAGCGGTGGCGTAAGGATCCACGATTTCATTCGTCCCCGCGGAATTGCTCACGAGGTAAGTGTAGTAATAGCTTAGAAGCATTCCGGTGACTGTGAGCGACCAAACGCCATGTCCGGTGTAGGCCATGTTATAAGCTTTGAAGGAGTCGTTGCCTCCAAGTTCCGAAGGTGTTCCATTCGTGTAGACTCGCAAAGTGACGAGGCCCGCGGTTGGGGCCCACACCTTGAACGAGGACTGCGATGAGGTGTATTTCACCCCGAGGTCATTTCCATCGTAGGTGTAAAAGGTTTCGAAACGCTCGTCATCGTAGAGCGAATCAAAAGACACGGTCGCGGTTTTGGTAAGGCCGGTCGTACTCTTTGAATCCAGCGAGACGAGGGAATAGACGATGTTGATGTGGGCGGAGTGGGGCAGCGTGATGTTGAAAGAGGCGCCCGACACCTCACCGTGGGCGATCAAATACCATTTTTCGATGGAAGAACGGGAGGTGGCGTCAACTTTCCAATAGGTGGCGTCAAAAGCGTAGAGGTCGTAGGTCACCGATTCGGCCGTGTTCGTGCAGGCGATCGTTTTCCAATCGGTGAATTTGGCCGCGGTGACGCCACAAACTTTGGTGGCGGCTTCGGTGAGGAAAATCGCGAGGTCGCTTCCGCTTCCGGGCATCGTCCAGAGTTCGAGTTTGCCGGCGCTGTCAACTCCGTAGTCTGCATACACAATCTCCGTGTCCGAGGATTGTCCGTTCCAGTTTTCATCCGTAGGGCTGGCCCGGTATTTGATGATGAGCATCATCTTGCTTTTCCCATAGAAAGCGCTGAATTTTTCCGAAGTGAAATCGAGGCTGAGGTTCATGTCCTGGCCACTCGGCGAAACGGTGTCGGGCATGTATTCTTTGCCGGGAACGCCCGTGGACCAAATGTAGAAAGCCCGACCTCCGGCCGAACCGGTGGAGGTGGTATCTTTTCCACAGGCACCGTCATCGTTGTGGTAGTGAAGCACCACGCTTTTGACGTCCGGGGTTTCGGCCGAGGCGACCGGTTTCATTTGGTCGAAAGCGACAACCGAAGGATCGTCATAGAGTACCTCGTCCGGCTCAATTTCTTGGTGGCTTGAGGTGGTCGCGGCCCCTAGCGCGAGAGGGCTTGCCAAAAAAAGCGTCGCGAACAAAACCAAAGGTTTGAAATGTTTATTCATTGTGTAAACAGCTATTTATTATTCTAACAAATTCTTCGGAAAAATGAACCCTTTGCCGGATTAATTAAGTAGGGAAAGAAAAGGGATTATTTCATGATGACGGTCGAAAAGGCCCCAAGCGTTAGGGTTCCGCTCGTCAGTGAAGGAAGACGATGGCTGGTGTTTATTTCGTCGACAATCTCCGTTCCCGGGGCCGTCACTTGGACGTTATAGCTATTAAAGTTGTGGACCACGGTGATGTAGTCGCTCCCGTTGGTAATTTTGTAAGCCATCACGGATTTTTCCGTGGTGTTGAGGGCGGCGCAGAGCGAAGTAAAGACGCCGTTCTTGATGAAGGGGTACTTGTTGCGGATGTTGATGACTTTTTTGTAGTGCTTCAAGAGGCTGAAGGACTCAACGGATTTCTCTTCGACACCTTCGGTGACTTGGACGGTGTTATCGAGATACGGCTTACTGGGTTCGGGGAAAACGCACTGGCCGGTTTTGTCTACGGCCGACCAAATCATCGGGAGGCGGCGTTTGACGTCGCTATAATCATCTGGGGAAAGGGTTCGCTTTCCGACCAGAGAGATTTCCTCGCCGTAATACATGAAGGGCGTGCCGGGCAAAAGGATATATAGAGAAGCCGCCGCCTTATTGGTTTCCGGGGTGAAGTTCTTGCTAATGCGGTCTTGGTCGTGATTTGAGAGGAAATAGGAAGAATAGGCATTGGCGTTTTTGGTTCTCATCACGGTTTCGTTGTTTTCGATGGTCGCGGCCATGTTGGATGCCCTTCCGTAGCCTTTGACCAAGTTGATGAGGCTGGTGTCCCCACCCGTTGCGGTTCCGAAGCGGAAAAAGGAATCGCACTTCGAGGCGAAATAGGGATTGAGGGCCCCGTCGGCTATCCAGCATTCACCGACTAAATAGATGTCGGGATTGAAGGATTTTGCAGTGTCTTTAATCCAATTGAGGAAGGCGATGTTCTTGTCTTGGACGCCGCGATAATAGTAATAGACGCCATCGAGTCGGAAGCCCGCCACGCCCTCATCAATCCAGAATTTGATGATTCGGGTCATCTCGGCTTTGACTCCCGCTGAATCTAGATTGAAATCCGGCATGCCGGCATCGAAATAGCTCTCGTAGTAGGTTCCGTTATAGGCATGGTCGTGGTAGCCCCAGTTAAACCAGTCTATTTTGCTACCCTCTCCGGTGTTCCCGGCGATGTAATCGTTATACGAATCAATGAAATATTGGTTCTTGATGGAACAATGGTTCAGGACCAAATCGATCATAACGTCGATATGGATTTTTTTGGCCTCGCTGACCAAAGACTCAAAATCCGCGAGAGTGCCGAAGTCGGGATTTACGTCGAAATAATCGCTCACGTCATAGCCGTGGTAACTCGGAGAAGGATGAATCGGCATCAGCCAAAGGGTTTTGATTCCTAAGCCGGCCAAATAAGGTAGTTTCTCTTCGACGCCGTGCAAATCCCCAATTCCGTCGCCGTCGCTGTCGTAAAAGGAACGGACGAATATTTCGTAACTCATCGACCCGTCTTCGTTCGTCGAATTCTCGTCGTAGGCATAATCCGTCGCGGAATCAAAGACCATGGGAATGGGGTCAGTGTCCACCGATTCGCTGGAGGTGGCGGGGGAAGACGTGACGTTTCCACAGGAAAAAAGGGACAACATGCAGATTGGAAGTACCTCCCACCATTTTCTTTTCATAACTTTAGTTTACAAAGTTTAGCATGCAGTCATCAATGTCGCCCCAGACTCCGGCTTCGCTACTCTCGACATGAAAGCCGACGACGAGGGTGTCTCCTGAGGCATAAGCGATATCACTGATCAGATAGCTGTGATAACCGTCGCTATAGGAAGTGATGGGTGCCGCCACGGTTTTGGTCACCGTTCCGTTAATCTTCACGTAGGCGTAGATGTTTTGTTTAGCGGCATCGGCGCCAGCGGTTCCGGTTCCGCCCATGGTGGAAATCTGGAATTTATAGGTTCCGGCCGTTGTGAGGGAAAGAGTCTGTTCGACGTTGAAGTTGGCCACGTCGGTATCTTGGGCCCAAAAATGGAAGGAATAGCTTCCGGTTTGGGGGTTGCCGCTCTTGGAAACGGCAGCCTGATAGGTGTCCCCGAGTGCGACCGTGCCGTTGTTCGTGAAAGTCCAAGGCGCGAGCGCACCGTCTTCAAACCCAAAGTTCGTAAGGAAATTTCTCTCGAGGATGGTCAAGAAACAATGGACGGTCGTTCCGGCGGCCGTTCCGATGATGTCGTATTTGGCATTGCCTTTGGCTTTGGCCTCTTCGATATCGAAGGCCTCCCAAACGACAGGGACGGCGGCTTTCTCGTTACTGTTATAAATGACGTTGACTGTCTCTGGTAGAGTGAAGGTCTCGTAGGTGTAATGAGAGACTTCGGCGTCTTCGATGCCATCCACGTAGACTGGGGCATCGTTGCCGTAGCGGGCTAAGTTAAAGATCTTCAAGGATTCGAGAGGGTGGCCCGTCGCGTCGAAGAAGGCCTGGTTGTCAACCGCGTCGCCCCCATACCATTTTCCGGCATCGGTCGGATCGTAATCGGAAGCATAGCTAGTGGCCCATCCCGAGCCATATTGTTGCCACTTAACCGAATTGGCTTCGCGGGATTCGGAACCGACCGAAATCCACGTTCCTTCCCAATAGCAAACACCGATGCCGTTGGTGGTGTCGTTGGCAATCGTGTCCACGATGTCTCGAATCTGATTAGCCTGACCCGCGACCGTGAAAGGATAGGGTTTGCTGTCATAGCCGGAGCCTTCTCCGATGGTGTTGCTATAAAAATCGGTGTCCTCGGTGGTGAAGGCGTAGGAGGTCTCCATAACCATCACCTTCTTGTTATAGGTGGTGGCGATGGTGGACAGCGTTTCCGAAAGGTTTTGGAGGGTTCCGTGCCAATAAGAGTAGTAGGAGGAACCAAAGACGTCATAGTCGACATTGTAGCGGTTAAGGTAGGAGGCCGCCTCGATCATCGTGGAGGATTTCTCGGGGTTGGTGAAGTGCACGGCTACGAGGGCGTTCGGGCAGATTTCTCTAACCGCGGTCGCCCCCCGGTTAACCAGGGAGGCGAAATAGGAAAAGCGGGTTTCTCCGGCCATTTTTCCACCGGTTGTCTCGTTTCCGAGTTGAACCATGCCGACGACCACGTCGTTGTCTACCAATTGCTGCAGGCAGTCTTTCGTGAAGGCGTATAAAGCGTCGCCTTTTTCGTTAATCTCGAGGCTTTTCCAGGCCTTGGGGCACATTTGCTTGGAAGGGTCGGCCCAGAAGTCGCTGTAATGGAAATCGACCAAGAGGCGCATCTTGTACTGCGTGGCGCGTTTGCCAATCGCGATAGCCTTGGCTAAATCGCTGTTGCCGCCTCCGTAACCGCGTCCTTCGCCATCATACGGGTTGTTCCAGATGCGGACTCGGATGTAATTGACGCCACTTTCGGATAAGACCTTGAAAACGTCAGCCTCCTGGCCGTCGTAATCGTAATACTTCACGCCGCTTTGCTCTTCGGAGATGACGCTCGAGGCATCCATCCCCATGATGAAATCGCTCTTCAGGTTCTCGACTTTTTTCACGTAGAGGCTATCCGAGGAAACCTTGGAATCATCTCTTGTCATATCCGGTTCAGAATGTGAGGAGACGGAACTCTGAGGTCCGCACCCGGCCAATGTCAAAGCGAATAACGTTGGAAGAAGGATTTTTGACAACAGTTTTTTCATAAGGCAAGTGCCTCCTTAGAAAGACCTTCTGGCAAATTTCGGAAAGAAAGAGAAATCCAGACTCACCAACGCGACGGAAATAGAGACATTGAACAACACCAACAATAGCACCTGGTTAAAATGGAAAAGAAGCGGGACGGCTCCGAAAAACATGAGGCCCGAATAAAGGCCGAGGCCAAAGAAGAGGATCGAGAGGACGAGCGAAACCACGAAAGAAGTCCGGCTGGCTCCGCGATCGCTGAACATTAGATTCCTCATGATATAGCTTTCGCCGGCTTTGCAGGCCTTGAGCGAAAACACAAGTGCCGTCACGAGCATAATCAGATGCACTCCGAGATAAGCCAATTCAAAAAAAGCTTCGTTAAGGCTATTTTGCAGAATGATGATGGACGAATAGACAAAAGAGGCCGATCCGAGAAGGATTAAGGCGATAAGAGTGGCCGTGACCCCAATAAGGTAGTTTTTTTCTCTTTCCATATATTAGGAAGGTATGGCGCGTGAGGGGAAAAGGACCCCTCAGTTTGTCAATTCGGACTTCAACTTCTCATTATAGGCAAAAAACGTCGCTTTGTGGCAAGAGTTTGCATATCGGGGGCCGTCTTCTCCTTTTCGGCTTCACCCCAGGGCGGCTTTGCTGGTTTTCCCGACCATTTAGATGGAATTAACGAATTCTGAATGAAATGGTCTTACCATCTTGCCATAATAAAGACTGACCGAAAGACTTTGCTAACATGGCTCGCACCCCAGGCGAAAGGATGGCTTTGACCCGATGAAGAACACTTTTGTTTTGACTTTGATCGATCGTCCCGAAATGGCTCCGGAGTACGCTCAGAAGACCACCCAAAGCGGCAAAACCGATGACGTCACTTCGACCGCTTTACTCGACGAATCCTTGTCGATTTTCGTTTTTCAACAAGAGGAAGCTCATAAGCGGGGCTTAAAAACCACCATCGAGATGACCTACGCTTCGCTCTTTAGCGATGTCGTGGTCGAACTCGCCAAACGCGACCATAAGAAATACGGCGACGAAATTGCCCTTACCTTGCTTGGGCTCCCCTGCCAGGAATTCTACAAAAAGTACAAAACGAAGGATTTCTGCATCTGGATGTTCTCTAACGAGGACAAGGAACGCATCGTTGACGACGTCTTTGGCCTCTTTTACAAGAAATTCGGTTTTTACCCCGAAAGCACGGGCTCGTATTATCTCGACGCCTACACGATCAACTACATCAAAAAGAAGTATCCGATGGTCAAATGCGCCATCGCGACCTGCTGGGAAGAGGGCGTTAAGTGCTATCACACCACCAACAACAGCTGGTACACCTTCATCGATGGCGGCCCGTGGGCTCCGTGGATCCCCTCCAAGGTCAATTCCTGCCTTCCCGCCGAGAGCGCCGCAGACGACTGCGGGATGGTCTGCATCCCTCACCTTTCTCGCGACTTGATCGCGTGCTTTGACGGCAACGGCAGCAATTTCGGCACGCACCCCCAAAATGTTCTTCGGGGAATGATCTACAAAGACAACGAACTGCCCTATCTCTTTAACATGGTCGATATGTACCGGGAGCAGGGCAAATACAACCACGGTCAAAGCTACAACATGATGTTCGTGGGCCCGGGCTGGCTTAACAAAGCCGGACGCTGGGAACAACCCTACGAGTTGCTCCGCAAGAGTTATTGCGATGGCCTCGACTACTACGCGAAGCTCAAAAAGGCGGGAGAGCTCGTGGACATGACCATGAGCGAGTATGCCGACTATTATCGGAAAAACCACCCATCGTATCTCGAGCCCGAAGTCGCCCTTTGGAAGGACGTGCTTTACGGGTCGAATAAAGAGTACTTCTGGTACTACGACCCCTTCATGAGGATTTGCCTCGACTTCAACCAAGGTGGTGCCATTATTTGCCTCAACCCCTACGTGGCCAAACTCGACCTGCCGGTCGGAATTGGCACCGGGAACGCCTATGACTGCTCCTACCCTTACGTCATCCAGGCCAATTACCGGGCCGGCTATTTCACCCATTACGCGGGGCAGGGAACCCTTAAGAGCTGTGTCATTCGGCGTGGCACGGAAGAGGTCGACCTCGCCCTCGAAAGGACCATGGCCACCTATTCCAAAGTCGGAGAGGATATCCTTCTTACCACCAAGCCCTTCGACGTGGTCTTCAGTGACCTCACGGTCAAAATGCGTTCCCTCTTTCTCTTTAAGAAAGGGTCGGGCGAAATCGAATTCCGGAGAGAAATCCTTTCTGATCTCGACGAGAAAGGAATCGAAATCGAGGATTACCTGGTCGGTTGCTATGGCATCAACGAATACAGCGACGACATGACGGGCATCACTTTGGAGGTGGATGGGAAACGCAAAGAAGCTCTTTCCTACGCCTACAGGATGCGAAGCCTTGAGGGCGACGGAATCGCTCGTGCGACTATCCCGCAAATCCATACCATCGTCGAAGTTGGCGCCTCTGATCCGAAAGCCATCTGTCGGGTCGAGGAAGGCATCGCCTTCTCGCCGATGTTCCGTTTGTCCGTCAAAAAGGTCTATCAGAAGAAAGGGGAGTTTGTCTCATGGCTCAAAGTAAAAAAGGGAAACTGAATTTTCGGTGCCCCCAGTGCTTTATGCGCGACATCGACATCGACTTGTTCTACGACGCGGAGCGCAAAGAGTATTACTGCCTCCGGTGCTGCTTCCACGGGGACGAGAAGAAGGTTTTGGAGTGGAACGAGATAATTAAGCTGAAATATGGTCATATCAGCGACCGGGTCACCGCCCTTGGCAAGGACGACGAGCCAATCGTTTGGCACCCCTATAAAAAAGGAGAACTCTGATGATTTTAGGCATTGACGCCTCGACGGCCCTCGAAGTTGAGCAAAAGAATCCCCACTATTTCTACAAAGGGAAGGAAGTTGAGCCTTTCTCCTTTCTTCACGACCATAACGGCGTCACGAGTATCCGGATCCGTTTGTGGGTAGATCCTTATGACGAGGAAGGTCACCCTTACGGCGGTGGCACCAACGATTTCCCCGCCTTTGTCAAATTGGCCAAAATGGCCATGAGCAAAGGCTATGATATTCTCCTCGACTTCCATTACAGCGATTTCTGGTGCGACCCCAGCAAACAAACCCTCCCGAAGGCTTGGCGAGGTCTTTCGCTTCAAGAACTTGGTAAGAAGGTTTATGACTACACGAAGAAGACCCTCCTCGATGCGAAGAAAGAAGGAATTGCCATCTCATCGATCCAAATTGGCAATGAGATCACCAACGGCATGCTTTGGCCCTTCGGTCGCTTGGACTATGATCCCAAAAAACCGGTAAGGGACAATTACGATGCTTTGGCTTTCCTTCTTAAGCAGGGTCTCCAGGCCTCCCGGGAAGTCCTTCCGAAGGCGAAACTGCTTCTTCATCTCGAAAGAAGCGGAGACGTCCGCCTCCACCAGGAATTCTTCGACGAAATGGAGAAGCGGAATGTCGATTTCGATGTCATTGGGCTTTCGTATTATCCTTACTGGCACGGCACTTTTCAGATGTTCTTCAAGAACGTCGACAACCTGCGCACTCGTTATGGAAAGCCCCTTTGGGTTGTCGAGGCCGGATATGGCTTTACGATGGAACCTTTCATCTTGAACGGCAACGGCGGGGCGAATCTCATCTCCAAAGATTTTTTCGCAAAGCAGACCAATGCCTACTTGACCTTCCCCCTCACGCAAGAAGGGCAAAAGGACTTCATCGCCACCTTGTTAAAGGAGTCCGCCAAGCATGGCATTTCGGCCATCTATTACTGGGAGCCTTTCTGGCTTCCATTACCGGGCCTAGAATGGGCTTCAATCTACGGAGAACGCTACATTAACGAAACCGGAAAACCGACCAACAACGAATGGGCAAATCAATGTCTTTTCGATTACAGTGGTAACGCGACATTGGGCCTTGACGCTTTTAAAAAGTAATTATTATTTTGGCTTCTTTTGCCTCATTCTTGAGAAATTTGCGCTTTCTCTTTTGAATGCTTTCCGTTGGCTCAAACGGCAAACCTTTTCCTTTTTTTCCAGGGTTTTTCAAATGGGTTTCGCCTTTGCATTTGGCAAGGGTATACTACCCTTGTGGCTTTAGATGAAAAGACTGGTGCCGAGAATTCTGGCTCGGACAAAAAAGGAAGTAAACTTAAATACGTTGTCAGCCTTCTGATCGTTTTGATCATGACGGGCTTATCCCTGACCATGTCTTTGGTTGGGGGCGGCGCTAACGAAGTCGCCTCGGCTATCAAGAGTGCCGAGCCCGGTTGGCTTGTGGCGATTGTGGCCATGGTATTTTTGTCCTATTGCATCGATGGTCTTATCCTTTTGGTTTTCGCCCGTCTTTATACCCGTCACTATAAGTTTCATCAAGGATTAGCCAACTCCATTGTCGGGGCTTTTTATTCTGACGTCACCCCGGGGGCCAGCGGTGGCCAAGTCATGCAGGTTTTTACACTGAAAAAGCAAGGCATCGACGTTTCCAATGGCGCTTCCATTATGGTGATGTGGTTTATTTTGTATCAGGTTTCTCTCATCCTTTTTGACGTCATCGCTTTCATTTTCGAGGGGCCGAATATTCTCCAAATCAAAACGGTGAAACTCATGATTTGGAAAGATTGGAATCCCGAAATCACCATGATTCCTTTAATCATCGCCGGTTTTGCCCTCAACCTCTCCGTTCTGGCCTTACTTTTCTTCATGAGCTATTCCCATCGCGTCCACAACTTCGTCATGCATTACGTGATCGGGTTCCTTGGCCGCATCAAAATCATCAAAAATCCTGACAAGGCTCGGGAAAACCTTCGCGTTCAGGTTGAAAACTTCAAAATCGAACTCAAACGTCTTCAGACTAATATCCCGGTGACAATTCTGATCATTTCCCTCTTCCTTTTGGCCCTCCTGATCCGTTATTCCATCCCGTTTGTGGCCGGCTTAGCGCTCGACGCTTACGGGGCTAATTTCCAATTCACCCTCAAATTCTTTTTCGAGGGCACTTTCCGGAGCGCATTCCACCAAATGATGACCGGCTTGTTCCCACTTCCGGGCGCCGCCGGCGTCAGCGAGCTTTTCTTTAACATCATGTTCGGCAACGGCTACTACCAAGCCACTACCGTCGCCGGCATCGGCGGTACGGAGACCGTAATCCGCGAGACCGCCTCCAATTTGGCCGCGGGCCAGATCTTGTGGCGTTTCACGACCTTCTATCTTGTCCTCATTGTCGGTGGCCTCGTGACGGCTCTATACAAATCGCGACCGAAAGAGAACTACGTCTATGCCAACCGTCAGACCTTCGTCAATCTTCAATTGGAGACCTTCGATGAACGAAAACGAGCGGTGGACACCCTTTACGAAACCAAGCAGCTCTCGAAGAAGTCTATCGCTGAGCGTCTTCAAAGCGCCAATTTGATGGACGAAAACAAAAAAGATTTACCTCGAAAAAACAAAGAGGACCAGTCAAAAAAGAAACGTGATGGAACGGAGGTGGGCGATTAATGAGAATTGCAATTTTTACCGATACCTTTCTTCCACAAATCAATGGCGTCGCCACCAGTTCGGCCAACCTCCGGAAGACTTTGGTCGCGTTTGGCCAAGAAGTCGTCGTCGTGACCACCAACCCTTTCGATTCCGAATTCTCTTATGAGAATGGCATCATGCGGATTCCTGGCATGGAGATCAAGCGGCTCTATGGCTACATTGGCGCGTGGCTTTGGAATTCGACCGCCATGAAAGAACTGGAAAAATTCAAGCCCGACGTCATCCACGTGCAGACGGAGGCGGGCATCGGCCAGTTCGGTTTCTTGGCTTCAATGAAACTTCATTGCGCCACCGTCTATACCTTTCACACGATGATGGAGGACTATACCTACTACGTCACGCATGGCTTTTTCGATCGGGCTGCCCGTGGCATCGTCCGGGGCTATGTTCGTTACGAAATCATGCAGGCTGATGAATTCATCACTCCCAGCGTCAAAATCCAGGAATACATGCGTTCGATCGGCGTCGATTCCTATATCAATGTCGTCCCAACGGGAATCGATTTCTCAATTTACGACAAAAAGAACATTGATCAGCGAAAAGTTGAGCAGTTACGAAAGCAATATGGCATCGACCCCCAAGCCTACGTCGTTCTCTCTTTGGGCCGGGTGGCTAAGGAAAAATCCATCGATATTTGTCTTAATGGCTATGCGAAGTATTTGGCCAAGCACCCCAATGAGAAAACGTTATTTCTTCTCGTCGGCGGAGGCCCGGCCTTGCCGGAACTCCTCAAGCAGGCCGAGAGTTTGGGCCTTGGTTCTCATTTCGTTTCGACGGGGGCGGTGCCTCCGGATTCCGTTCCGTACTACTACGCCCTTGGCAATTGTTTCGTGAGCGCCTCCACGACCGAAACGCAGGGTTTGACGTTCATGGAAGCCATGGCTTCCTCGCTTATGCTCTTTTGCCGTTACGACGATTCCTTGATCGGAACCATCAAGGAAGGGGTCAATGGTTTCTTCTTCGCAGACGAAAACGAATTTGCCAGCAAACTCCCCAGCATCATTGCCCTCCCGAGCGAAAGGCTGGCCCAAATCGTGCTCGAGGAGCAAAAAGCCAACGAGCCCTATACCCTAGAGCATTTCTACCAGAGCATCATGGAGGCGTATCGGCGTGCCATTCGGAAAAACTGGTAAGAAAATCGCGGCCATTTCCTCAAATCGGAAAGGGCAGCAAATCGTCGTGTTTTCCGATGGGGAAAAACTGGTTTTAAGTCCTAACGCTTTTACAGAAGCCCCCCTCTACGTCGGAAAAGAAGTCTCACCTTTAGAAATGCGATCGCTCCATTCCTTTCTCGAGCGGGAGAAGCTGATGAATTACGGTTTGGGACTCGTATCAAAACGGGAGTATTCCACCAAGGAAGTCAAAGATAAGCTTCTCGCGAAGGCCGCTGATCCAGCTCTTGTGAAGGAAGTAATGTTCTATCTGAAAAAAGAGGGTTTTCTCAACGACGAGGAATTTGCCCGCGATTACGCCGAAAGCAAGACCGCCCTTTTCTATGGTCGCGAACGAATTCTTAGTGCCCTTCGTTTTGAAAAAGGTCTCAATCCCGAAATTCTTGACGGTCTTTCCTTCTCCGAGGAATTACCGCATGCCAAGGCATTCTTGCGGACGCTTGAAAAAAAGACGGCCTCTCTTCCGGCCAAGAGCCGACGAATCAAACTTTCGCAGATGCTTTCCCGACGTGGGTTTTCCACCGACATCATTAATCAAGTCGTCGATGAGATCCCATCTAATTCGGCCGCGGTGAAGGCTTCTTTGGAAAAAGAAGCGACCAAAGCCATCCAGCGTTACGGAAAAAAGTATAATAGTTATAATTTGAAGCAAAAATGCTTCGCTTATCTCTGCTCGAAGGGTTTCTCCTCCGGGGAGATTAGTGAGGTGTTGGAAAGAAAACTATGAGCACTATCAGTGAATTCAAAGACGGCGATCGGATAAACGACCAATTTTTAATCGTTTCGATCGACAAAGGGGTGACGAGCCAGTCTCGTAACTATCTGAACATCAACATCCAAGACGCCACTGGGACGATGCTAGGCAAAAAATGGGACATCGAAGAGGCTGATCTCAACGTTTTCGTCCCTGGCAATATCGTGAAGATTCAGGCTGAAGTCCTCTCTTATAAAGGCGCTCTTCAGCTTAAGGTCCTTTCGGGGGTTCCCGTCGACCAAGAAGGCATTGACTTCAACCGTTTCGTCCCCTCTGCGCCCGTTCCAAGAGAAGAACTCGAGAAAAAGCTTCGGGGATACCTTGATTCCCTTAGCAACCACGATGTTAAGAAGCTGACCGAATACTTGGTGGACCAATTTCACGACCGCTACGTCACTTATCCGGCGGCCGTCCATAATCATCACGCCTTCGCGAGCGGGCTTCTCTACCACTCAATTTGCATGGCCGATGACGCCGAGGCTTTATGCAAACTCTATCCTTCCCTAAACCGTGACGTCTTGGTCGCTGGCGCCCTCATTCACGACATCGGCAAAGCCCTTGAACTTTCGGGCCCCGTCGCCACGCAGTTTACCTTTGAAGGCAAGCTCCTGGGCCATATCTCTATCATGCAGGCCGAGGTCCGCATCGCCGCCCAGAATCTCAAGATGACCGGCGAGATTCCGACCATTATGGAACACATGGTTATCTCCCATCACAGCCAGCCGGATTTCGGCTCCCCCATTCCACCGGAGACCCGCGAGGCCTTGGTCCTTTCCATGATTGACGATCTGGATGCCAAAATGAACATTCTCGACAAAGCCTTCATCGGCGTGGAGCCCGGCGGTTGGACTCAAAAAGTCCTGATGATGGATGGCCGCTATTTCTATTTGCCGCTCTATACGAAAAATAACGACAAGCATTGAACTTCTCGGTTTAACGAGAAAGAACAAAAAGAAACCATCTCTATCCTCGGGATTGAGATGGTTTTTTCTTCTCGGTGGGAGGCATCGCATCCGTCGACTCTTCAGCTTTCAGCAGACCCTCAGCCTTCCTCCCCGGGAATGAACGCTTCTTATCTACACCCCCATATTAGCATAAGGGTGTGCGCGGCGCAAACGAGCTACTCTTTCATGGCCTTACTAATCGACTGGGCTAGGAGCGGCAAATCCATATGGGTGGTGTCTTGGCCCTTCATGGTGATTTGGAAGCCGCCTTCGCCACCGAGATACCGCGGAATGATGTGGACGTGGAAATGGGGTACTGATTGGCCAGCCATTTCGCCGACATTCGTCAGGATGTTCACGCCTTTGGCGCCCAAGATGCCGATCTCGGCCCGTCCGATCCGCTGCGCGACATCATAGACTTTGTGGACGAGTTCCTGTGGGCAGGAGAGGAAACTGTCGTAGTGTTTCTTCGTCATTACGAGGGTGTGGCCTCGGGTCGTTTGTGAGATGTCGAGGATGGCGAGCACGTCATCGTCTTCGTAGACTTTTGTGGAAGGGATTTCTCCATCGATGATCCGGCAGAAAACGTCTTTCATGGCTATTCCTCCTATAACAATAAAACAAAGGGGCGGATTGCTCCGCCCCCTCATTATAGCTTCATTTCCTTAATCGAAGAGATCAGGGAAGGTCTTTTTGAAATAGTCGTAGACGGTGGTGTCGTGGTAGTTGAGCGCCATCTTTTCGACCCAGTATTGGTTCGAGGTCTTTTTGTAGGTCTCGCTGGTCGACATGTTGTAGGCGACCTGCCGGGCGATTACTTCGCCGTAGATGCTGGCGTAGAGCTCATCTTCAGCGTGGGAAGCCATGCTGTCGTAAGAGTTATTGGTGTCGGTCGCGCTGAGCTTCGAGGAGTTGACGGCCTCTTTGACCATCACGAGATAGAAGGTGGTTCCATCTTTGATGATGTACGGATAGTCGTAACCCGTCTGCGGGTTCTTGGACACGAGGAAGTAGTTGCCACCGACATAAGCGCCGTAGGTGGTTCCGCTGATGGCGGTAAGGTCGGTGTCGTCGAACTGCTTGGTCGTGGTGTTCCAGGTGCCGTTATCGACGCCGGAAGAGGCGACTGAGCCTTTGAAGAGACGTTTCGAGTAATCGGAGGGGAGGGCATCGAGCGTTCCGCTGGTGTACCAGCCGGTGGTAGCCTCATCGACGGCGATCAGGGATTTCTCCTTGATGTGTAAGCCAGTGATGGCGGAGTAGGAACCGGAGTTGGTGAAGTCCTTGCGGATGAGATCGACGTCTTTCTCAGTCTCGCGATTGGTGCTATCGACGAGCTTCTTGTAGTCGGCGAGGTAGCCTCCGAGAGTGGTCTCATCACAAACGACGAAATCATCGGTGCGGCCCCGTTCTTCGGCGGTGTAGGTGGTCGGAGTCCAATTGGCGGCGGCGTAGATGGTGTTGGCCAGGGTCTTCTGAGCCGGAGTCATGACGCTGGTGGTTCCCTTATAGAGATTGCCTAAGAAGGAGAAGCCATAGACGTCCATGTCGAGCCCAGCGGCGATGACGTTGCCGGAATAGGCCTCAAGGAGGTTATTGACCGCGTCGGCGTGCTTGCTATTCTCGGCGAGTTTGATGTAATCAACCTTGCGGGCATAGGAGTTGCCAAGGGCCAGATAGTTTTCCTTGTTGAGGTATTGGGCGACGAGTTCGGTCCGGTAAATCTCCGGAAGGATCTGGTCATCGATGTAGGTTTCGTAGGTCGTGAAGAGATCGTTGAAGTACACGCCATCGATGGTATCCGTCGAGCCGGCCTTGTGGTCGGAAAGGCGAGTATCGCCGATAACCTGTTTGACTTTGAAGGCGCCCTCGGCGATCGCGCCGAGCTTGTAGAAGGCTTTGATCTGGGTGTCGTAGAACTTCTTCTCGAGGAAGACGCTGCGATCCTGATAGGAGCTGTTCTTTACATAAGAGAGGAAGGCTTCTTCCACGCGGTCGACGATGGAGTAGTAGAAGGCCATGACCTTTTTGACGTTGCCGCCATAGATGGCGTACTTGTCGGCAAAGGCCTGGACGGTTCCATTCTTGACAGCCTTCAGCAAGCCGTCATCGCCGTAGAAAGTGCCATAGATCGATTCGCTGTAGATGCGTAAGACGTTGTTGAGGACCTTGGCGCTGTTGGTGTCGCCTTCGGTGACAATCGCGTCATAGATCTTGCTCATATCATTGTTGGTGATACCGTCGGCGTTAAGAATCTGCTCATCGTAGAAAGAGGAGGTCGGTTTGGCGACGATGTCGTCGCAGCCGGCGAGCAAACTCCCAGCGCACAGAAGCGTGAGTAAACCCGTGACGACGTTCTTTTTGAAATTAGCCTTTGACATAATAGCAAGCTCCTCCCTGCGCCCATTCAGCCGAATTGTGGTTCTGGTAGCCGATGGCGCAAACTTCGCTGATCAAACGGCCGTTGCCGCTGGAGTCGCGAAGGTCGCGAGCTTCCTTTTGGGCCTGCAGCATTTCGGCGTAACTCTTCCATCCATTGGTCCAAGTGGTGAAGGAATCATCCTTGGTGGATTGTCTCTTCTGTTTGCAGTAGTTCATCATGGATTCTTCGAAAGCAGCATTCTTGAAATCAAGTTTGCCGACTCCGTCGATGCCGTTGATGAGCTTCTCGAAGAGGTAAGTGCTGAGAGCGCCGTTATAGGACTTGACGCCGCTCACGATGTTGCCCGAGCGGGTGTTGTAATCCGTCGAGTTGTTGCGGTTGTAGTTGACGTAAGTGGTCAGCGGCTTGTTGGTAGAATCCGTCGGATAGCCGGCGAGATCCGGGTTTTTGGTGGTGTAGTACTGGCTCAAAGTGGCCGTGCCATCGGTCGGAGCGGCATTCTCGGTTACGGTGTCCAGTGTGGCGGATAAGCCGTATTGGCTCAAAGCGTCGCGTTGGACGACCATGAAGTGGACGCCCTGATAGCTAGAGGTTCCGGCGCGAGCGACCAAGATGATTTGCCCTTCGCTGTTGGTGAGCACGTTGCTCGTGAACTGCGGGAGAACGTCTGTGGTGTTGAATTTGAAACCGGGGAGGTCAGCAAAGGCAGCACTCGGAGTTCCGTTGAACGTCTCGCCGGCATAGGTGTCGCTGGCGGCGGTGTTATAGGGGACGTCGTTCGGAGTGATGACGCAAACGTTCCGCTTATTGAAGTACTTATTGAAGAGGATGTTGCGGGGGAAGAAAGCGGAATTGCTTTCGTAGACCGGCAAGTTCTGGGAATCGGTTTCGATCGTGGAGGCCTTCATCAAAGCGACGGCCGCGCCGAAAGGAATTTGTCCGATGCCTCTTGAGACGCCGTCGTCGTAGCTTTCTCCATAAATGGAGCTGCTGGAAACGAAGGTGCCGTTTTCGAGTTTCTGGTCGGGATCGCTGTCGCCGAGGTCATCGGCGTTTTCGGTGAGGCCCGGGGCCAAACGATAGGCATTGGCCGCTCCGTACGGGGTGGCTTTCTCCCTCTGATTAAAGAGGGATTCGTAAGCGTAGATGCCAAGTTTGAATTCCGGCACGAGATCGCTGGACATGACCTTAGTCATCAAGCTGGTTTCGCCATAGGCGACCGCGCTGCTGGTGTCTTCGCTTAACGAGTAAGCGAGGGTTCCGAAATCCGGACGGTTCGTGGTGTAAGGAGTAAGGGTTCCGTCAGAAGCCAAATTGGTGCCGGCTAAGCGGGCCACGATGGTGGCGAGTTTGGTCGCTTGGTGGACGGTGTCCGTTCCCGAAGTCTTGTCTTCGGTGAGGGTGCCCTGGGTGTATTCTTTGTCACCACCGGCGACTTTGACCAAGATGTGGCGGATGACGTAAGGCATCTGCTCCTTGATCCAGCCGGAATTGCCGATGCCATAGGACGATTCGTCGCCCGGCATGAACATATCTTCGGCCACATCGCTAGCGGCCAAACCTTCGGTCGATCCATCTTTCATTGCATCAATGTACTTGCTGTAGAAAGTGGACTCGAACTTGGATTTTTCCTCGGTGAAGAGATAATACTCGAACAACTCATCAACGTTCTTGACCTTGTGAGAAGCAAGAATCTTCTCAAACTCGGTCTGGAAGACGGTTTTGTTGGTCTTTGCGTTATCCGTTGCCGTGGCCTTATCGGTCTCTACGTCCTTGCGGGCGGTTTTCTTAAGGGACTCCAAAGCAGTGGCGTTCGAGGCGTCGTCGTAATAATGACGAATCAGAACTTCGTAGACCTTGTCGAATTCCGTGGACAGTGTCGAACCAGTGGTTTGATAGCTGTCATAAAGATTGAGGGCAGTGTAACCGACGACTTTTCCGGCAGCATCTGTATACGTGAAGATGTTCCCGTTATTGTCGACAGTCGGCGTGTCGCAGGCTGATAAGCCTACCGCTGCAGTGAGCAGCGCCATCAATCCGAGCGCACAGTTTGACCTTTTCATGTGTG